>FWPV01000099.1_pt1 | contig 299976 bp, 260 predicted proteins | sample 2228371 | NCBI WGS metagenome assembly FWPV01 (sample SAMEA103939776, study PRJEB20133) | metagenome | reverse complement strand
CGTAGATACCAATGATCCATTATAATACCACTCATAACTGCTAGCATGATTGGAACTAAGTGTAGTAGTTCCTCCCGGACAAAAACCCAGCGATCCATAGATGGTGGGGCTAGTAGGAGCAGAAGATATTCCGTAGTAAACTGAATTGGAGTACGCAATAGTACCACAATAGGTATACCTGCGAAAATAAGTAGGTGAATATAGGGGATCGGGTGTGTAATCCTTGCTAACAGCCCCATAAATTGGCCACCATGTGAACCCATCATCTGATTGTTCCCATTGATATTGATAGAAAGATCCACAACTACCACCTGTTCCTACATCACCTGTAATGGTACCGGGTGAATTTCCATAACAAATATTTCCGCCCCCATATATACTACCGGGATTTAATGGAGGTTGCAATGCTTGTATAGACACATCAAGTCGAGCCAATTCAACAGCACCATCATCTTCAACGATTACAGTTCCGACAGAACATCCGGCTGCCCAAACAATATCTGCTGAAAGATTACCAATTCCTATAGGGCTCGTAAATGCGCCACAACTAACCAACCAGAAGGTATAGCCAGGAAAAAAATCACCATACAAATGATACGTATATGGTATTCCCGGAACAACATTGGTTGGCCCGGTGATAGCCCAAAAGTTATTTGTTGTATTTGGTTTGGCTGTCGTATTCTTAGACCTTAATTCCGCATATTGAGCAGAATCAATGATAGAAAAACCCGTACTATCTTTATAAACAATGTATTGCTTATATTCTTTACCATTTCTGATAACGGTAGATTGAGCAAATAATACTTCTATAGAACAAAAAAACAATAGAAGCAAAAGCATTCCTTTTATAAAAACGAATATTGAATTTCGCATACCTATATGCTTTATTGTTTATAGTTGTATTGAAAAGTTTTAATAATATTCCTATCCTGATCACGTATTAATTTCAACCTGCCAAACGCATCATATTCATAATAAGTAATTCGGTTGTTCGGGTCGCATTGGCTGGTCATGCCTACAACAGGATCATAGGTGTAAGTGGTCATTTGGGCATCTTTGGGATGAACTCGTATCTCATCTATCCATCCTGAAATAGTTATCGGACCCGAGTAAGGTTGCTTGTTAAATTTCCATGCTCCGTTTTCGTAATTCCACCAGGTAAGTTCGTAATCGCGTTGATTGGGAATGCTATAGGGGATCCAATAATCTCCATTAAAAGATCTGCTACCCGTCTTCGCATTACTAATGTGAATATTTGCGCTATTCCCAGTTTCGAAGCTTTCATAAAAAAAATCTTTCTCGCCTTCAATCGTCACATATTTTCCTTCATAAGTATAGTCTACCGAATAATTAAAAGTAAAACTGTTAAAAGCTGATGCTACTGTGTAAGTCAATGTATATTGCCCTGCAGGCATATCTGAAAAGTTCACACTGCGAGGAATGGAACAACTAGCTCCACCAAAACCATTGACACATAACTGTCCTGTTTGATTGACGGGGCCACTTAATGTATAGTAAAGTGTTGCTTGCGCATTAGGAGGCATGGATAAAGGCAAACTAATAGCAATGCTTCCGAGTCTTTCTTGTTTAAAAGAAACTGTTTTTGAATAGTTCGTTGTTCCATTCCCAAGTTGAAATCTATCGATCTTGGTTACCGGCCCTTGTACCAAAACTTCTTGCTGCAAATTAGCAGCATTCGCGATTTTAACGATCGGATATTGATTACGATACCCCCATTCATAACTTGTTAAAATACCGGTTTTGTCTACATTATGAATCAAATTACCTTGTAAAAAAGAAACCTGTTGTTCAGTTTGATAGCGAACATCTTTGGCAAGTGCATTTCCGATGATAACCGCATTATTAAAATTTGTTAGTGGCTGAGCAACTAACAGATGATCTTGCTTTTTTAAATAAATACCATTTGCATCATCACGTTTATTGCCATATTCATTAAACACTGCATTCGTAAGCGATGCATTTTTCCAAACCGTTTGCTCTATTGGCAGGTTCATATGATTATCCTGCATCCATAAAATAGTCTTAAGCGGTTCTACAGCAGTACTTTTAAATGCATCATGTCTAACACTGCCACTATTACCTGTGCCGGAGAAATGTTGTATCCTACACCCAATCAATGCCCGTCTTGCTGCATTTAATGATTGATAAAAATTTGTAGTAACATTTACAACACATCCCGTTGGACTCTCAGAAGTTAAACACTGCAAATATTGTGGGCGAAACAAATTCCGATAAATAGTTTCAAGATCAGTAATGTAAGATGCTATACTTTGTAAACAAGAATCTAAAGGTTTAAAATCATCAGAAATAAAATCAAAACTGAACTTATTCACTGATTCTCGTATTTCTTTTTTTGCATCCGAGCTGCGGGTCCTTGTTACCTGCCTGTGGTAAGGACTTTCCATAAATGACTCAGTAGTATTCTCGACAAAGACTCCATTGACATCATACTTTTTTTCAGTAATTGTTTGTTTGACCTTTCTGGCTGTTGTGATTTCATATGGTGTTACACATCTAGCAGCCTGGCTATACTCAAAAACAAGGTAACCGGGTATGGTAAGTGGTAGCTGATAAAATTCCGTTTGATACATTTTTTCCAGAATCAGGTTACCTGTTTCTTTATAATGCCCTTCATAAATAAGTTCCCCACGTTTAAAATCATCTGCCAATGGAGCAGCAGGATAATTAGGTATGGCTGTATCACAAACTGAAGGATTATTAACATGTGTTATGGCAATACCATCTCTTTTTACCTCACGTAAGGGGGTTGCATGGTATCTGTAAATGCTATAGCCATTCCCTTGCTGAGCCACTTTTACTTCTTGATATCCGATATGGTATCCTTGTGTAACCTCCATCGGTAATAAAGAACTACTGGATACCAAAAAATCACGATAAGCCGATTGGTGTGCAAATGGCTCAGTTGAAGGGCAACCTAAAGCCCATGAGCTATACACATTGTTATACGCCTCAATTCTTGTTTTTCGAAACATATCGTTTCTGAGCAACATGATATAAGTAGGCTTGCCATACAAAACACCACTTGAATAATTACTGCTTGCAGATGTATAAGTATAATTTGTCTCGATGAATTGATTTGTTTCCGGAATATGATTGATGATTTTTTTGATCCGAAGCCCTCCAACCATTTTATCCGTTTGAATAGGGCTTTGCTGTTGAATAACCATGAACAAATGAGGCTCAAATTCAAAACTGCTGTTACCACCGGTAGGATAATTGATTTGTTGAAGTGTTCCAGCACGCATCGCCGGCCACATGGGATCTCTATTAGCAACGGCTAATCCTTTGGCTGCATTTACACTGCCTCTCCCATCTGTTAATTGAGGATAAAGTCCTTGATTGGTAGTGACTCCATTTTGATAACCCCAATGATCAGTTCCAAAACTTAATCTCCTAGTGACCGTTTCTGAGAAATAGTTAAATGTGTAAGGAGCCTGAGTGATCAACCCATCGCAGGATGATTCCTGAACGGATAACAGTTTTAATCGCTTACGATCTGTACTAGCACCCGGAATAAAACTTAGATCAGGAGATAAGTTATCTGTAAAATAGTCGTAGTTAAAAAGAAATTTTTTATAACAAAGACTGTCTTTGTTTTTTATGAAAATAGCTCCTAGTGCAACAGAAGATAGATTCGGTATATCTGATAATACATTGAGATCCGAATTATCAGACCACCTGGATAAATCTTGTCTACTAGGTCCTTTTATAAATTGTATAACATCATTACCCCCCTCAATACTACTCAATCGCACGCCTGCAACCAATGTTTTAACAGGAATTAACGAAGGAGGATAATAAGTAGGAGTAGATGATTGTCCTTCCACAACATTTAAAGCAGAAAAACTATTATCTGCGTAGGAAAGAAATGCATACTTATCACGCTCATACTTCAAGTTGATTTGAAAATTACCATCCGGTGAAACTATTTTGTACAAATACCAACTGGTAATGACTTGACCAAAAGCAACACCATTGCCACTGGTAGCAGAAGAACTGACTTCAATGGGATCACAGTAAGGTGCAGTTACCGGTTCGTCGGGAACTCCAAAAAAATATTTTACACCATCAGGAGTGGTGATAACAAATGACTCAATACATTTCCAATAACCATTCCATGCACCGGGTGAATTTGTCCATTGTTCATCCACGTATTTTGATTCAATACGAATGTCTTGCTGTGGAATCAATAAGGGAGTTCTATCATCCGTAAAACTAAATTTGCCCGAATAACCATTAAAGTTGAAACTAAATATATCAGGCTCTCTATCTATTGCAGATTCGGCAGCAGCTCCACTTACATTTTGGTCATAAGAAGCAACACCATAATCACTATAATATCCATAGGTTTGGGAAAGACTGGTAGTCTTTTTTTCATCCGGCTTATCTCTGATGGATCGTGTAATAACACCTCCTGCTTGTAATGCCCAACCAATGCCTACCCAACTGGCCAAGTCAGCCGTTTTTATGCCGGAAGCATGGTAGTTTAATGAGATGGGCATTTGTACGCTTCCGCTACTCACTGTATAGATAGGAATTGCAATATTTGGAACGCCCGTATGATAACTCACAGGTATATCGCCATATTTTCCTAAAGAAGCTGCGTTGGGAGAAGTTATATTTACTTTACCCAACATTTTATTATCCTGCGCGAAAAGGATAGTGCTGAAAAAAAAGTGTATGATTATAATAAGTATAGTTGATACGCTTCCAGCTATTTTCATAACGACTATTTATTTTCTAAAACAATAATCCAAACAGTACTATTTCTTTTCAACTGCTTTTAACCGAGATTCTAAATCGATAATATACAATGTCAACTCCTCAATCTTTCTCAATAAAACAGCTTGCATATCTGCTACATTGATACCTTTTTCTTTTACTTCTTTTTCAGATGGCACATCGGGCAAGTGTTTATTCTTTTTGATAAAGGTTTCTACAGCTGATAATGGTCGAAGTGTGTAATTATGGGCAAAAACAAAATCAGCCCAGTTCTCCGGACTATTGATCACTACTTTTCTGGCACCGATAGAACCATCAACTGCCAGTTTATGGGATCCCGGATTTACATTACCTATTACTACTACTCCGCTATTTCTGGCCAAGTGTACCGTGTTATTAAAACTAGCTTGTGTACCATTGAGCATACCATTCAATGTAGCACCACCCATGACCGGCGAGCTATTACTGATCAGTCTCACATACCCTTGAAGCATCGCAGCAGTATCTGTATAATTTACTTTCAGTGCATTGCTGCTTTGAGTGGCATAGGTGGCAGCCGCTGTTGCTGATAATAGATACGGTGATAAAAATCCTGCCACTTCACTTTGCTGAACCTTTTGTCCTCGCAATGCATAACCACTTAACATCGCAGCAGTATCTGTATAATTTACCTTCAAGGCATTGCTTGATTGAGTAGCATAAGTTGCAGCTGCTGTCGCTGATAATAAATACGGTGATAAAAATCCGGCCACTTCACTTTGCTGAACCGTTTGTCCACGCAATGCATAACCACTTAACATCGCAGCGGTATCTGTGTAATTTACTTTCAATGCATTGCTTGATTGTGTAGCATAGGTGGCAGCCGCTGTCGCTGATAATAAATACGGTGATAAAAATCCGGCCACTTCACTTTGCTGAACGGTTTGTCCTCGCAATGCATAACCACTTAACATCGCAGCCGTATCTGTATAATTTACTTTCAAGGCATTACTGCTTTGGGTGGCATAGGTACCAGTAGCCGTTGATGATAACAAGTATGGAGATAACATTAGAGATGTATCAGCATACTTCATGCTTTGTCCTTTCAACGCATAACCACTCAACATACTCGCAGTATCGGTATAGCTCACTTTTAAACCACTCTCTCCTTTGGTAGCGTATGTGCCGGCGGCTGTTGTAGATAAAAGATAAGGTGATAGCATAGAAACCGTATCAGCATACTGCACACTATGACCTCTTAATGAATAACCGCTTAACATACTCGCAGTATCCGTATAACTCACTTTTAAATTACTCTCCCCTTTGGTAGCGTAAGTGCCGGCAGCAGTTGTAGATAAGAGATAAGGTGATAGCATAGAAACCGTATCAGCATACTGAACACTATGACCTTTCACCGCATAACCACTCAACATACTCGCAGTATCTGTATAACTCACTTTTAAATTACTCTCCCCTTTGGTAGCGTATGTGCCGGCGGCAGTTGTAGATAAGAGATAAGGTGATAGCATAGAAACCGTATCAGCATACTGAACACTATGTCCTTTCAATGAATACCCACTCAACATAGCAGCTGTATCTGTATAATTCACTTTTAAGTTATTCTCTCCTTTTGTAGCATACACTTCAGCTGCGATGGCTGATAATAAGTAGGGCGTTAACATCAATGCAGTATCCGTATATTGTACACTATGGCCTTTCAATGAATAACCCGAAAGCATGGATGCTGTATCTGTGTATAACAAAGCATGCCCTTTTCTCAAGTAACCACTTAGCATACCGGTTGTATCATCATACTTCACTCTTCTCCGAACATCCACCATGGTAGCATAGGTATCATCAGCTTGCCATTTTCGCAGATAGGGTTGCAACATATTTGCAGTATCAGATTTACGCAGATACTTACTCACCAAATTAGCCGTATCAGATTTACGCAAATACTTACTCAGCATCGATGCCGTATCTGAAACTTTCAGGTAAATGGGTTCCGAAACTTGCGCTTGTGCTCCTATACACATTACCAGCAGCAAACCAATCACCCATAACTGCTTCCATTTAAATTGTTTCATCATAATTTTTATTTTTTGAAAACCACTTTTACGATTTAAAAAACATACCCTATTCTGAACTTAACAGCCCTTGTTTGAGGCACTTGACTAGCACTCAAAAAATCCCATAACAATTGCACATTTCCTTTCTTTTTCCCAATACTGTATTTCTTACTCAACCCTATCAATCCACTACGTTGCCAGGCAGTGATATCTTTTAATGCTTCAATGCTGTTAAAAGCTTGCTGATGATTCCATTCATAACCACCACTTACCCAAATGCTGCCTTTCAGTTTTATATCTACATAAGTCCGCATACCCACCCCTTCGTGACTTATTTTGAGATGGCTGATATTTTTTCCCCATCCTATTTTGTAAGCCAGCCCGATACCCGTCGTAAACTGATCGCTCAACTTATAGCCTGCGGTCAGCGCAACATCAGTGGTAACCGGTAGTAATCCATTCGGACGTTGAGATTGAATATTCATGCCCCATTCAATCCGCTTCCAGAAAGTTTTGGTCTTTTGTTGATTGGGTTTGAAACCGGGCATAGAAAGATCATTCCCACCACTACCGCCTGCTTGATTTACTTTTTCTTTGAGTTTATTTAATTCCGCAGACGCCGCTTGAAATTGTTGTTCTAAATATTGTGATGGATTAGCAACGCCACCTGACTGAATTTGTGAAGTCAATGATTGTTGCATAGCAGCACGCGTTTGTAATCCGGCCAAAGCTTGTGCAGAACCGGAACCGGGCAATTGAAATAACTGTGCTAATTGGCTGTTGGCAGCCATAAATGATTGAAAAGATGGGTTATTTCTCAGTAAACCCAACACTTGTTGCATGATCTTGTCGGGGTCTTGCAACTGTTTTCGGTATTCCATCAATTGTTGTTGGTGATAGAAAACGGTTTTGTTTATTTTTTGGAGTTCATGCACCAACCCTAAGTGACTCAACTGTTGCTGCCATTCTTTGGCATGTTGAGCGATTGTTTGTTGAATGGCTGTTGTATGGTTCCACTGCCGTTGAACCTCTTGTAACTGACTACTGAGTACACCATTTGTTTTATTCAGAAATTGCAAGCCGGTAGCTAAGCTGTCTAATTGAGGTAGATAATGATTGAGTGATGATAATCCGGCACCATCTTTTGTAAGTTTCGATAATACCTGTTGATCATATAATTGAAAAAGAGTACTATCCGCATTGTTTCCTTTTTTCAGTATTTTCTCCCTGATTCTTTGAAGCTTATTCAATGTTGCTTTGTTGGTCTTATTCATACCCTTAGAAAGCGAGGCATATTTTTTTTGGAGTTTTTTTGTTTGCTTATCAAATAAAGAATCCACTCCATCTGCAGCTTTATGGATCAGCGTATCCATACCCTTCCAATCATGCGCATCAACACGGGAAACCATCAATAGCAGTATCAAACCATATATTATTCTGATGTGCATGAAAAATGATCTGTTTTATTACCTGAATTGGGTATAATAATTCGCTTCAGATAATGACAAAAAAATTATCCGGTCATACGAACCAATATTTATTTCATTGGGGGAGTTTGAAACAGACGCATCAAAATTGTTAGTAGGAATTTTGCTACATCGGCTTCTACATATCAAGCATTCATTAGGGGGAAATGATCGCAACTATGTGAAGACAAATATCTCTTTCTGTTACAAAAAAAGAACTGGCATCTAAACCGACATGGGTAATTACCTATAAAGGAAATCTTAAAAAACACATACAGCAAAAATCATTGTACATAAAACCAATATCATTATTCAATTGCAGCTAGCATGCATATCAACAGGCCAATGTATATCAACTATGCTTGAAAATTCTTATCACTAAAAAGATAGATGGCATGCAAATGTGTTGTGATAATCATCTATCAGCGCCCATCATAACAAATCATAATCATCTGCGTCCAATAAAACTCTCTGAACATAAAGTGGCAGCATTCAAGAGATACTTCGTATTAGTAGCACAGATGCTTAACCTATAAAAGCGATATAAGCCCTATATAAGCCCATTATAACCCCATGATAAGCCCTTTCTTATTGAGTGGACTTAGATAGTGGTTATTGGTTGAATTTATTGGTAATACATCTTCTTCATGTATACTTTAGGTACGAATCATCCTCCTACAGGGTATGAAGGAGGTATCTATTCAACAGCTTAGAACATTTATATGGCGATACTTAAAACCCTTACAGAATTCAATGGTAGTTTAGGCAATATCAGTGCCTATCGTCGTAAAGACAGTGATAAAGTGATCTTGCGCATGAAAGGTGGTGCCACCAAGAAAAAGATCAAAACAGCAAAATCATTTGAGCGTACGCGTGAACTCAATGCAGAATGGGGCGGTTGCGCCAAAGCTGCCGGTAACTTACGTGATCTATTGGTTCATATTGCTCCGGTGGCTGATTATAATTTATCCGGTCCGTTAACGGCACTTGCTAAAAACATGCAAACACGAGATTCTATTCATCTGAGAGGGGAACGTGCCATTCTTTTCAGCAGATTTGGTAGTATACTCGAAGGATTTCAATTGAATAAGACAAACAGTTTTGAATCAGTATTACGCGGTAGTGTTGATGTTCAGTTTAATCCTACACAACGAAGTGCTGTGGTACAAATACCTGAGATCATTCATGGTATTAATTTTCATCCGGTGGGCAACTATGCGGCCTGGAGAATCGTAGTGACCTTGGGCACTCTTCCTGACTTGTATTTATTGGATGGGAAATACAGTTCTGCTCCTAATGACGACTTACACAAACAAGTAGCAAAAACCTGGTATAGTGAGTGGCAATTCGGAACAAAAAATCTGACAGCACAAAACTGTACTATTCAGTTACCTCCTCCAACAAGTATATCTTTTCATAAAAAGAAGAAAGCAACAGAAGAACCTATCAATATTTTAGATACACTGACTGTAGCCATCGGCATCACTTTTGGCACTCCAATCACAGATCAGCTTATTAAAACCAATAAACATGTAGGAGCAGGAAAAATATTGAGGGTTTGTTTGGTCGATTGAACATGGTCTCATCTCCCATTTACAAAAAAAGTACTTAAATGTTAATTGGAAACGGATCCTCCCAATTAACCTCCCCAAAAACGAATTCCACCTCCTCCTCCTTGATCAAACACTCTTCTAACTCTTGTATGATTCTTTGCTGATCCATATCCTGTCCGATAAAGACCAATTCATTCATCCTGTCACCCCATACCTTATGCCATCTAGATTCAATAAAGGTCTTATTATCTACAAAAGAGGGATATGAAATCCTTTCACCATAAGGCATACTTGCCCACCAAACACCTGCCTTCTCTAATCGGGATGATCCACCTGCCTGACTAAAATTAATCGCATCGAACGGACGTGAAGCCAGCCAGAATAACCCTTTTGCCCTTATAATATTCACCGGGTATTGCTCATTCAGATAATTCCAGAATCGTACGGGATGAAATGGCAATGCATTACGAAAAACGAAAGAACTAATCCCATATGCTTCTGTCTCCGGTGTATGATGACCTTCCAATTCCTTTTGCCATCCTGCAGATTGTTGAGCTGTTTCAAAATCAAACAAACCCGTATGTAAGATTTCAAGTGGCGCTACCTTACCAAAAACAGATCTGATCAATTTGGCATCCGGATTCAATTTCCGGATCATAGCCTCCAATAAAGCAACCGTTTCCTTACTAACAAGGTCGGTTTTATTCAGAATAATAATATTGGCAAACTCGATTTGATCGGTCAATAAATTAACAATGGTTCGATCATCTCCTTGCATGTCCGTTAGCGAACGATCTTTCAATAATTCAGTAGTACTAAAATCTTTAAAGAAATTCAAACAATCTACCACTGTTACCATAGCATCAATATAACTAAATGCAGAGAGGTCTATACCCTTCTCCTCATCCACAAAACTGAAAGTCTGAGCCACAGGAACAGGTTCACTGATACCGGTACTTTCTATCAATAGATAGTCAAAACGGCCTTCTTTTGCCAGTTTCTCAACCTCAATCATCAAATCCTCTCGAAGTGTACAACAGATACACCCATTGCTTAACTCTACCAATTTCTCTTCCGTACGTGACAAAGCACCTGCTTTTTCTACCAATTGAGCATCGATATTCACTTCACTCATATCATTTACAATCACAGCTACTTTTAATCCCTCTTTGTTTTGCAATACATGATTGAGTAAAGTTGTTTTTCCGGCTCCTAAAAAGCCACTTAACACTGTTACCGGTAATTGCTTAGTCATCTTTCATTTCTTTTTTGATTCATCAATTTCAACAACTGAAATGCAGAAACATTTTTATTTTTCTCTTTCACTTTACGATATTGATCAAGTGTAATTACTGCTTTCTGGTATAACGTACTATCTATTTGTGTTGGCTGATAGTTTTTCGGAATTGCATAGGTAAAATATCCTGTCGCTCCAGCAAACACTGGTATAGCAAAGAAATTTCGTTGTACAAATTGACCGGTACTATCTTGCATTTTCCCGGCTTCAACAAAAAAATCAACGGCGTGTGCAGGATATCCAAACAAGTATCCATAGCTACGCCATCGATCATATTTGTTTTCAAACTCAGTGACAGAAAGTACGGTAGCAGGAGTTGTATGTTCAGAGATCCCTATACGTCCATAAAAGGAAGCGTATTGCTGTAACGCTTTGCTGATTGCGCTATTTCTGACTACATACAACTCCAAGTTTTTATACTCTCCATCATTGCGTTCAAACGGGTTCAAAATAAATTGTAATTCTTTCGTGTTGAGCTTATGGATCAATGAGTATAGCTTTCTTAAACTATCAATTGCCTTTTGTTGAACAAGGGCATCCTTACTCAACAGAGGTAATCGAAATAGTTTAACACTACTAATGGGTTTTAAAGTATCACTAATGGTGTACAAAGCTTCATGATCTAGGGAATAGGTCAACAAAGAATCCGCCTGTCTTTTTTGATCTTCATCCATACTCTTTAACCCTGTAAACAAATAAGCACGCTTATTACAAGAAAAAAGTAAAATGATAGTGATAATTATGAGAGAGTACTTACGCATCTGTTCTTGATTGATGATTAAAATTGTTTGAGATAAGTAAGCTTTGTGATCAAGCTTTGGTTATTAACTGTTGTTCCCCGAAAACTATTATCATTAAACACTAAATACAAAAAACTTAAAGGTGCAAACTCCCAACTTCCTCTTAAGTTCCATCTACCACGTCGATCGAAACTATTGTATTGATAAAACCCATTCAATTGCATCCTCGGATTAGCTGCAAGTCTGCAACCTACAGACCATAAACTAATATTTTCATTGACCCGATCGATTCCTAATTCACGTACCTGATTTAACTGATAATCACCCGTAAAAGTTATTTGAGGGTGTGGCGCCATCCTCATGCCGAAATTCAGTTCTTTGAGTCTGCCATCATAATAGTTACCCCAGAAGTAATTCACATTGAAAGAAATCTTTTTACTCGCATCAGAATTGTATCGCAGTTGTTGTCTTGTGAACGAATATTTTCCGGGTTTTACCTGAAAGCCTAACGGTGAAAAGAAAAACTGCTCCCAAGTTGGAATCACCGCATATTCAAACTGACTATTATCTCGAAAAATGATGTATACAGGGAATAAGTATACATTCCCATTTTGAAATTTCATGTTTCTTGCATCCTGATAAGTTTCAACGAGTACCCCGGGATCCCACCTTCTGATCAACTTAGCTGCTAATCCTTTTTGGGGTCTCCATATGTAATAACCACCCCCATTATGATACATAACATTGGTTGCAAAAGTAAATCCCATTCCAGGTAAGTACATCTCATCAATGTATGTAGTCTTCCATTTCAAATAGTAATTATTGGGAGTGTATTCAATCCAGAAATTACCGGCAAAACCTAAACTATCATTGGTATTGTTTCTGGATGTTGTTAAAAGGTATTGAATATTAAAATCATCCTTTGGCCTCACAAATCCATCAATCGTAAGTGTGGTATTGTTTCTTTCAACAAATCCTTTCTTCCTATCTGCTTCATCAAGTCTATGTGTTAACATCAAGCCTATATTACTTTGTGTACCATAATTTTTCAAGTACCTCATCACACCAAAATTGGATGCTCCCTGAGTTGCAGTACCTTGTTGATGCACATACAATCCTGCCAATGTTCTTGACTGATTACGACTTGTATAACGAATACCGGCATCTATTGCTACAGGATCTGCATTGAACTGGGTATTGGATAAGCCAATAGCTCTGCTAAAAAAAGGTTTTAGTCCACGCACATCCGCACCTGCATATATGCCACTATTTTCAAGAAAAAACTGCCTGCGTTCAGGAAATAGCACATTAAACCGTGTCAGGTTATTTACTGCCATATCTACATCGGCTTGTGCAAAATCAGTATTGAATGTTACATCCATGACTGACTCAGGATTGATCGCCCACTTGATCTCTCCACCGGGTTTTACAGAAGAACTCTTTACTTTATCGCCTAAAGCATTGGTATTGCTGCTATACTGATATAATGTATAAGGTTGTAAACGTAAGTTGATACCCGTTGGTGGCAATTTCAGCCCTTTCAACTGAGCAGCATAGGTCATTCTATAAGGACTAAATGTTTGAGGAATGGCCGGAAAAACAGTTACCTCATAATCTCTTCTTGCCAAGCGTGCAAGGGTTAATCCCCATGAAGCTGAATCAGTTTTACTGTCATACCTTAATGCTGCAAATGGTATAGCAAATTCTGCATAATATCCACTGTCTGTGATGTGTGTACGTACTTTCCATAGTGCATCCCAATTATTATCTCGAAATGAATCATCAAATGCTTGAAGATCTCTTTGATTACCATAGGGGGTTGTTTGAAACGATACACAATAGCGTTTCAGATTTTGTGGATCTAATTGGATATAAAAAATATCATTTTCACCATAAATAAAATCACGTCGTAAATCTTGCACCCTCACTCCTTTCTTCCCCAAACTATCTTTACAAAAAACTCCGAAATAGATATTTTTCCGATCGAACAAGATCTTTACTGTGGTTGCATATAAATAAGAGCCTCCTTGTCTTGGCTCCATTCTGAAAAAATCATCAATCGGATCTGCGATAGACCATACTTTTTCAGTTAGCCTCCCATCGAGAACAATGGGTTCTGTGATTTCTTTCGCCATTACTTTGGGGGCATTAACAGGAGGGGCAAAGTTTAGATCCTGCGCATTGATCCGATTACTGAACAGTAGTAGTAATGACAAAACCCATCTGTATTGCTTCATGATACTACAATTAATGATCTTCTTTTAAAATTGATCATACCCAAGAGATAGCAGACTAATCCAAAAGCAGTTAATGGGAAAACCAACTCGAACCAATTCAACTTAGTTCTTTCTTCAAAAAAGGACACTTTAAACGATGTCCACTTTTCTTGCCCCACCGGTTGGTCACTAAATATTTTGGGGTAGAAATACAACCGCTTATTTTCATGAAACTTCGCCGTACTGTCAAGAAACAGTAAGTGATTTCGTAGCCCTGAATGACTGAGGTCTGTCAATTGAATTTGTGTATGTAACGTTGGCACGAATGCACTCAACCGAACTGTTGCATTTTGTCTTTGCCATAATTTATCGAACAACCTTTTTGCGGCTGGTGCTGCATCATCATCACCCATTTGTTGCATGGCATAGTACCATAGCCATGAAAAAGTCTTTTCATCTGGAATACCATACTGTTCAAACTGAGGATAGTGCTGGTAAAAAGGCTTCATCGTGGAGGCTTTACTCCTATCCCACTTTTCATGATATCCATCTCTTTGCTCAAGTGCTAATTGTTGTGCTTCCGGGAGTGGGTACTCATTAATGATGTAATTATTGATGGAAGCAGGTAATACCAAGGTCAGAAAGATCCATATACTTAGTAAACTAACCGCATTGGTATTGGAGTTCTGTTGCCATGATATCACCCAATAACCTATGGCAAACCATACTGATACATACAAAAATGAGAGTGCAATAAATGCGAGTGTCCTTTCATTCCATTTCAGTGATAAAGAAAAATAAGCGATAAAAAAGAGAAACAAGAGCACCATACTAATGGCGAGGTATCGAATCAGCAATTTGACCCACAATATTTTCATCGGCCTGCGACTTTGAATCAACCATAACTTCAAAGTGCCCCCCTCTTTTTCTTCGGATAAAAGATTAAAGACAAAAGCTATGATTACCAATGGAAACAAATAAATCACCACAAAACTTAGATCCAGATTACCGGCATAAAGTGACGATGGGTTATTTAAATCCGTATCATAGCGTTGTGCTTCCAGATTTCTAATGTTGATACTTTGAATAGAAGTATTGACATCACGCTGTCCTACAGATAATCCGTTCAGCGGATCAGTTGTATTGACCAACCCAAACCTGATGTAATATAAGAGCAACCCAATTTCCTTATTGAAGTATTGAACATTTCGATCAATATGCTCTTTCTGAAATTTTTCAATTCTGCTGATATTATCAGCTTGCTTGTTTAGATGCTGCTTGCCTATTGCTATACTGAAAACACCGATCAAGAGAAGCAATAGTAAAGACACCCAGGTAGACTTTGCTCTAAAAAATTGTTGGAACAAAATTGTAAACATGATTACTTCGTTTTCAATTTGTTTGATAAAAATGTAATAGTGATAGCAAGAGAAAAGAGCCAACAAATAAGGGAAATCCAAGCAATAAACTGTTGCCTTGCAATCACAGCGAATGAAGGGAACTGATAATGAAAATCAGGTAATTCTTTCCAATGCTCTCGACTGATCACATAAGGATTATCTTCAGGCCCTGGTTTTTTATTACTGATATACTTCATCTGTAATTCATTCATGCGTTGTGCTAATTGGTATCTGTAAGCTTCAGCCTGCTGTTGAAAATCAGTATAAGCTTCAAAGTCAGTACCGGTCAATGACATAGACAGATTCCTGAGTGCGATAAATGGGTTCACAAATGATGCCCACGACGTCACACTGTTTTGCTTTCGATAGATTTCCCACAAACGCTGTTGATGTTGATTATAGATCATGGCACTAATTCTTTCGCCTTCTCTCATTACAAAACCACTATAGTTAAATGGCAACTGTTGCACTGAATCTATCTGATACGTTTGTAACAAAGAGTCTTTTAATTTTTTATAATGAACATCATCCGGATTATGACTATCACCTTGCTGTATGAGTTCTTTTTCAACTGCTGCCTCAAAGGCAAGCTTGCCCGGTGCAGGATAAAGCTTATTGCCAAGCGATTGTAACCCACGTGGCAGTAATACCATGAACACCAACCATATTCCAATCAACAAAAGCAGCGATTGTTTGGAAGTTTTTGATATGGATGAAATAAACACTGCTATAAACGAAAGTATCAATAGATAACAGAGATATATCCCTGACAAAAGAAAGCCCCGTTGCATTACGGATGTAGCTTCATCATAAGGACTTGCAGCAATGAGTAATATCCCTGATGAAATGAATACAGGGAAAAGGAAGAGTAGCATGACCGTGAACAATCCTAAGGATTTACCTACTAAAAGGTCTTGCCAACGGGCTCCCTGACTCAGTAAAATAGACAGTGTTCCGTTTTCGCGCTCACCAGCAATCAAGCCAAATCCGAGAAAGAAAATGATCATTGGAAAAAGTAGTTGCACGATGATCGCCATACTGATTTCTCCAAACCGAAGCATACCGGTGGAAAATCCTGCTTCCGAAAAATTTACGCTGTTTTGTTTATGCGCTTCGAGAAAAACAGTGTTACCTGTATAACTTTCCATACCAAAGTCAAAAAAACTTAATGGATGTCTGGATCGAAATGCAAAAGAGCCATAATGCGCCATTCGATGAGGATGTTTATCCGGATTGGATTCCCAACTCTCCCTCGCTTTTTGTTGATAGGCCACTCGGATCTGTTGTTGTTCCTTGTATTGCTGGTATCCGGTAATTAGACTATAGGACACTAGTAGAACAGTGACAGCAAACAATATCCATGTTGCTTTCTGTTTAAGTATCGTTTTAACTACCAACTGAGCAATAAGAAGGCTCTTTTGCAAAGCGATCATAGGGATGATTTAGAATTTATAGGTTGCAGTTAACATGACATTTCTTGGTGCGCCCGGAAATAGACGCAAGTAATTTTGGGCTCCGATCCAATGTGTTTGATTGGCCACATTATTTATATTGAGTGCTAACTGCATATTGCTGTTACCCGGGGTATAATAAAATGCCATGTCTACTAAAGTATATGCCGGCGTTTTAAAAGCTCTCGTAAACCATGGAACCATACTGCCGTTATGCTGCGCACCCAAGCCGATGCCAATATCTTTTAAGAAGGTATTTCCTCTGAAATTATACCTGGTCCAAAGGTTACCGCTATGTACAGGAGCATTTTGTTTTCTGGCTCCCTTTAAAGAAGCATCTCGATCATTGGTAATGATGGCATCTATATAGCTATAAGAAACATTGATCTGCCAATTAGGAAGAATGAATCCCGCCATATCAATTTCAAAACCTCTGCTTCTTTCACCACCTCTTGTCACCAACGAATCTGGAAATGCGGGCAGATTTGCATTGATCAATAAGTTTTTTTGATTGATATGATATACTGCCGCATTCACACTCAATTTCCCATTGAGAAATACAGCTTTTGTACCTATCTCTTTCAAATCACTTTCCAATGGAGGAAAGATGCTGGCAGATTTCGCAGTATTAAAGAAAGACCCTGTATTGGGCATCAGTGTTACTGTATTTGACTGTGGCTGAAATCCTTTCAGATAAGTAGCATATACATTTACATTTTTGTGTACGGCGTATGTGATACCGATTCTGGGTAATAGTACGTTATTGCGAAACGATGATTCTCCTGGTGATTGATGATTCGTAATATCCTTAAACCACTCTTGACGAAGACTCAGCAATACTGTTAACTTATTCCACTTAAGTTGTTCTTGCACATAAATTGCATTGGTAGTGGTTAAAGCTGCAGGCAGAGCAGTTCGAACATTCATCACATAATCTGAAAGATTACGAATGGTATAGGAAGGATTGTTCAAATCAAAATGATTCACATTGGGTCTAGGCAATGTTCTGCCACCAACGACAACAGTTTGATAATTGGCTGCATTCGCCGGAACAAAAGTGTTGGCAACGGTACCATTGTTCAATAAAAAGCCTCTTGCAGCATTTTGTCCTCCACCTTTAAGTTTTTGCCAACTATTCAGGTCATAGCCAACCAATAACTGATGAGCAACTTTTCCGGTTTTAAAATCAAAATTGAAATAGCCGATAAAATTATCAATATTCCAATTCTGCTTGCGTTGAACAAATTGCATCGCTGCCAGACTCGTCACCGGCTGATTATTGATATCTACAGCAAAAGCATTGGTGGTTCTATGTTCTTGAAGATCTTCTGTCCAGGTTTGCTTCATATAAGAAGCATTAAAAGAGATTTGTTGATTGAATCGATGAGAAAAAGTTCCCATCAAAACAGCCTCTTTTGATTTAAAAAAATCATTAGATGCACCCAGATTTAAACTAATGGGTGTACTATTCAAATTTGTAGCACCCGCAACAGCACCGAATATCGGTTGTCCTCTGTCTAGGTTACCACTCATATTACTAAAGATGAATTCTACATTGACAGAAGTTTTTTCATCCGGTATATACGTAAATGATGGTGATACTAAAAGCGATTTATTCCCTACCAGATCACGATAACTTTTTGCATCCTGATAAGCTGCGTTAATACGGTACAATAAAGTTTTGGATTCATTCAAAGGACCTGTGAAATCGAGCGCTCCACGCATGGTACTAAAACTACCAGCGCTAAATGTGATCTCTTTACGATCAATAGCCAATGGTTTTTTTGTAACCAGGTTGATACTACCACCCGGATCTACACTTGAAAAAGTTGCGCTTGCCGGGCCTTTGATCACTTCCACCCTTTCAATATTGGTTGTAAGGGGTTGCAAAAAATAATACTGACGAGTTCTCATGCCATTAATGATCTGACCTTCTTCATTTTGACTGATACCTCGGATAGAATATTGATTGTAGTAACTATTCGGAATAACTCCACTAGAAATTTTTACTGCATCTGCTAATTGAAACGCTTGCCTATCCGCAATCAATTCTTTTGTAACTGTACTGATAGATTGGGGGATATCCTTATTCAAGGCAGCTGTTCTTGTTGCAGAAAAAGAATAATCACTGTTGTACTTTTTTGCACTGCGACCTGTGACTTCCACTTTTTGTAATTCTTTGTAACCCGGAATTAGCACCACCGGGAAAACATTGTTTTTTGTTTTTTCATTAATTAGAACAGTTTCTGAAAATGCTTCATAGCCTAATGCAGTAACAGTGATCGTGTAAATCCCATTTGATGGGACATCAAAGACAAAAGAGCCATCAGATTTACTGACTACCTGCTTTGAAAATGCTTTGCTTTTCACTTGAATAAGCGCTCCGGCAATATTTTCTTTTGTTTCTGATACTATGGTTCCTGAAAATGATTGCTGTGCTTTTAGTTGAATGGCAAATAAAAAAGAGATGATGAATAGTATATAATGTTTCATGGGTACTTAGGGTATTAGTTAAACAGCAATGGTTTCAAGATAGAGTTGCTGTAGAGCGTTGGGGGTAATGTCTTTATTATCAACTGTGTGAACGAGAGAACCTTGTTTCATGATCCCAATTCTGGTTCCAACATTTACTGCATTAAAAATGTCGTGCGTAGCCATTAAAATGGTCTTACCATCAGCTGCTAATTCTTTACATATTTCAGTAAACTCAGCTGTTGCCTTCGGATCGAGTCCGGAAGTAGGTTCATCCATTAGAATAGCATCCGCATTTTTTGATAAGGCTATGGCTATGCCAACTTTCTGACGCATTCCTTTTGAATAGGAAGCCAATGGTTGATGGTGTGCAGATTGTTGCAAACCTGCTTTCAGTAACAGAGCAGATAGCTGTTCTTTCGGGTGATGATAACCGGCCAACTGACTAAAAAAAGAAAGATTCTCAATACCGTTGAGATTCGAATAAAGCTGCACTACCTCCGGTATATAGGCTATATACCTTCGAGTAGCAGATTGATCTTTGGCAACTTCTTCGCCATTGATCAATGCTCTACCTTCTGATGGTTCAGTAAACCCAAGAAATAAATTAATGGTCGTTGTTTTACCGGCTCCATTCTGACCCAAAAGACAGAAAATTTCGCCTTTGTCAATGGACAAATTCAGATTGTTGAGGGCGGCTACACTATGATAGTGTTTTGCAAGCCCTACAGCTTGTAATACAGACATTACATTCAATAAGTAAGATGAAAAAATAGATACACATGCGAAAGCCTAATGGCTTACCATGTAAACATCAAATGAAGTGACGTTATATTATGACAGGGGGCCCTTTGTTCGAAAGCCCATCTTTAATTTGACTTACCAACGGCTGAGCATATTCAGCGTTGAGAAGTGTTTGGGCTTTTGAAAGCGGAAAAATAGTTTGGTCTATATCCAAACAATAAGCTGCATATTGATGAGAGCAGATGATACAATCAATACCTAAATAAACCGTATCATTGAATTCTGTAACTAAGGAATGAGTGTTTCCCTTTTCAATGGTATAGGTGGATACCGGATGATGATGCCAATACTGAACGGGGAATGTTATAAACACATACAGAGCCAAAAAAAGCCCTGAAAGCAGCTGTTTATAAAGGTTGCCGGTGTTTTTCATTATTGAAACAATGTTGCAAATATAGAATATTGGTTCAAAAACATAACACCATTCATCAAAAAATTCTGCTGGATCAGTTAAACGATAGCGAAGAAGAAGCGTACTGAGATCAATTAAGACGAATAATTGGTTACATATGAACTGCCATTTTTTGACTTCAATCCATTTTAGGACATCGCATTCCTACGGATGTGTATCATGAATAGAACATTCGACCTGCAAGAAGAAGAAAACATTCACCGCAGTTTCCGACCATGGTAGAAATGCTCCTGATATTGTCAATAAAAAATCAAAGAAATGGTCAATCTGAGGAGCATCCTGATCAGCGATCAGAAACTGCGACGAAGATTAAGTTGTTTCTGCATGAATGAATAGGCTTTTGCGATCAGCTTTGTATAAGAAGCTTCTTCAAAACTGGTAATAGTCGCTGTTTCTCTGTGAATGAGATTCATCACCATGATCTCATTCTCTTTCATAGAAAGATCAATATGATACTCCTTTAGAATCGCTTTTAGCTTAGTGGTGTTTCGCATACCCCTTATGAATTACATACAAGTTACTATGCTTAAGGCTGATTGTCTTTTTTAACAGGAGCTATTTTGTAATCACTACTATTGATTCCCTTCACACCCCTGCCTTTTTTAGTTGTCGTATCAGTTATGATGGGCGCGGGTAACTTTTTTGTTTCATTGACAGGAATAGAAACCGGCACAGGCGACTGCACAATAGGATCAGACTCCTTTTTTTCGACCGTACTAGTCATTGGCTCTTCACTGATTACAGTTCCAGAATCATTGGGTAGTGTTTTATCTAAAACAATTCTATCCGCTTTATCTGTAAATATCACTTCACTATCTGATTTTTTTATGAGATCAGACACATTGGTCACCGAATCTTTGATCGCATAGTGCTGCTGATGATTGGTTTCAGATACTTCGTTTTGAATAGCATACGGACGTGTGAGGAAATAAATACCTGCTACAGCAGCAAGAAAAATATATAGGATTTGATTACCGGGGAACAAGAACCCGGGATGGGATGAAGCCCCGGCATCTGTAGAACCGGATTCATCGGTTGGCATTTCCACATCTAACTGCTGCTCTATTCGAGCCCAGATCGCATCGATCTTTGTGGGCGCGGACAGTTCTTGCAGTTTGGCTGCTATCAGCTGTTCGTATGTGGTAGGTTGATTCATTTTATTTGATAAGTGTGATCGCTTGTTGTAATTTTTTTCTGGCTTCACTTAAGTGCCATTTGGATGTTCCTTCACTGATCTGCAGTTGTGCTGCAATCTCTCTGTGATTGTATCCTTCTACTGCATATAATACAAAGACTGCGTGTGTGGCAGGTGGTAGTTTTTGTATCAACTCCATGATCTCTTCCACTCCCATTTTTTCCAATGCACGATTATCAATAGCCGGCTCTTCAACAGTTTCCAATTCTACATTTTCACTGAATCTTTCTCTGGACTTGATATGATCCAACCCTTCATGTACTACAATCTTTTTGATCCATGCATGCAAAGACCCTTTAGCAGCATCAAATGTGTGGAGATATTTAAAAATTTTCACAAAAGCATGACTCATGATATCTTCTGCATCTGCTTCATCACGTGCATAACGCAGCGCAATATTCATGGCGAAAGAATAAAACTCACGGTATAAACTTTCCTGTGCTTTTCTTTTATTGGCAACACAGTCTTTGATCAATAATCCGATATCATCTATTGCGGTTACCATTACTGAACTATACCCGAATCGCGTTCCAGGAAAACATCCTGTTTTCTTTTTAATAAAATGGCAGATGCCAGTGAGGAAATAATCATTTTATCAGAAGCATCCAGATCATTTACGATCCAAATTTGATTATCCATAATATCAATCACACCTACTACCCCATCATCCCATTTCAATTCATAACCGGTGTGAATAGGTCCACCGAACACTTTTCCATCTTTACCTGAACTGGTTTCTCTTTTACTCAAGTACAATGGTCGGATCTCTATACGATCTTTTCCATTGGTAGCATAACCCAGATCACGTGTTTGTGGTCGTTCAAATAATTTCTGCTTATCTTTTTTAGCATCAAATTGATTCACCATCAATAATGACCATGCTTCTCCTTTATTAAAGTTGAGTGGAACGATGGTAGCAGAAAATGCATAATCATAACTATTGGTTCTTGAAATATGATTCAACCAATCTATGTTGGATTTATAAATGATCTGCTTCTCTGAAAATTTTTCTTGTGCAAATACCTCGGTGATCAGTTTAGCATCCTGAATGGTATATTGAAAACGATTCTTTTCATTAAAGCGGGCCTTATCTGAGTGAATATCAAATGCACTAAGAATAATATCTTCCGGTTGAATGCTGAATCTGCTGAAGCGATTGCCGGATGAAAAATCCCATCCTCTTTGTACAGTAGAAGTAACATAAGTGCCAAAACTGAGTTGTTCGTTGAACTTCCATCCGTTGATCCCGTATACTTTCATTTTTGTTGCCTGTGAACTGAATTGTTCAGGTACGGCTACTTTCACGGCTGTACAAGACGCCAGCGTCAATGCCCCAATCAATATGGTAATCAGTGTTTTCATTTTTTTGAGTTTGCAAAGGTACTTGTGGGAAAATGAACTGGGAACTAGTTCCCAGTTCATGGGTGATTAATAGTGATAAGTGGTTTTTGTAGTGTATAAGATATTGGTGGAATTGTAGGCTTGATGATCTTTTAACAATTCGATCGGGTAGCCATCTCCATCATATTTGTATCGATAGTTAACAGGATTGGAAATAGGATAGTTGCCAAAATATTCTTTACCTGACCACACTACATTGTTTTTTGATTGTCTGGAAAGAAATAGATCCGGCCAGTTCATGTGTGCATAAGGATTGATTTGAGTATCATAGTTGTACCTGCCGATCTCACTGTTATGATGATTGGTGGTAGCTACTCCCTGCCAAAGATTTCCTCTATTGAACAACATGGCATATTGCATGGTAATACTATTATGAGAGTATTGATAAGAGACCATGGTTTCGATACCATTTTCTGTTGCCATTCTTGTAACAGTAGCTCTGGTAATCACACCTGAGATATCATCTTTTCGCATCGCTATGATCTTCCCTTGCTGATCATAATTGAAAGAAAGTTGTTCTACCATTGTTCCTGCCGAATCGAATTTATTGACCTTAGTTACTTGATGACCTGTATAGCTCAACCATTCAGACATAGCTGTATAAATCACGCCCTGTTTGTTTTTCTTGTAGTACATTACTCTTTCTAACTTTCCTTGCGCATCATAGATGTATTCAGTACTTCCCTTGGCTACATATTGACCATTAATAAGTACGTATTCCATTTCCTTTTTTAATTTTCTGGCAGCTTTACCACCACCGATGAGGTACAACATGTTCTCCTGAACATTCGCTTTGTCTAAAACCATTTTATCACTCATGTTCCACTTAACCAGCTCTAGTTCATGGTGAGAAGATTGTTTATGGATCTTTACTTCATTCGCACCTGGTTTCAATGAAATTTGTTGAACACGTGCTTTACCATTATCCCAAGAAATGATATTGAGACGTGCAGGTACACTATCATAAGTAATGTCGCCAATGCGAATTACGGCTCTCACTTGAATAGTGATCAAACTGTCTTCCGCTTGATCATCTCCACCATTTCCTGGTTGTTGAGTGGGCTGTCCGGGTACAGGTTTAGCCGGCGTAAATACATCTCGCTTGTTGCAGGCAGTCATCGCCAACACCAGGATCAAGACTTTTAAAACGGTAATAAGAATCTTTGTCATTGTTGCTCTTTTTACGATTGAATAATTGCTTTTCTAATCATAGTACCTGAGCAGAAGAAGAAAGGGTTGGGTAGTATCGCACCCGTTAACAAAAGTTTAACAAAAGAAGGCAGTGTCAAAAAAAAGGGTCCGCTTTCTAGCGGACCCTCGTCATTCAGCAATTGGTATGGTTTAAGGGGGATTAACGAATTTTCATCAGTTGAACTACTTTTCTATCCACACCTTGCATCAATTCAACAAAGTAAGTTCCGGGTGCATAGTTATGACCGATCTGAATGGTACTGTTAGGTTGATTATTCGCTCTACTGTCTACCATTCTTCCTGTTGCATCTGTTACACGTAACTGAATAGCTTGTGATCGCTGACTTTGTAGTTTCAATATAAAGAATGAAGTAGATGGATTACCGAGCACTTGAACAGTGAATGGTTCATCTTGTTTTTTATCTTCTTCGGTTGTAAACTGAGAGGTTGTCCAGCCATTAGAAACATACGTCGGCTGAGCACCACATGTATAGCTATTCCATATAACATTCGGAATAGTGCTTTCAATTTCTTCAGCGATAAAGAAACCTGTCATGCTAACATTTGAATTGTTGTTATTGCTCCAACCTTTTTGGTCTCCTGTTAAGCGAACCTTTCCATTTGGAACGTACACATTTCCGGTAAACTGTATGTTAGACCCTTTTACAGCAAAGCGTTCGTCATCTTTATTCAAATCACCCAAATAGAATGTCACATTGTTTTGATCAGGATTGATGCGAGCATTAGTATTGATCTGAACTTTATTACTAATACGCACACTTGATCCGCCTGCAAATCGAACAGTTGTTAGATTGCTTTGCGAACCTTCTTCAACATTCAGCTCTCCGATATTCAGTACTGTTTGAGTAAAACGCACTCTTGCGCCTTCTTCAATTTTGATTTGCCCGAAAGTATTTCCATTCAATACTACATCTGCACCTTTACGAACAGTGAGATTGTTGTAATTGGAAGATAATGTCACAGATGTATTCCTATTAACAGTAAAGTTGGAAAGATTACGTGTTGATGAAGTATTGTTTTGCATAGAAGGCAGTGTTACCAATGCCCTTTCGTAAATAACAGATGCAAGATTGATACCGGAACCATTGCGAACAATGATCGGTGCTTTTACAAAAGCGCCATTCGATGCCACACTACTATTACGCTCAAAAATGGCTTTTCCAAAGACGCCGGAAACACCTACACTTCCACTGTTCACCTTGTTACCTACTCCTAATGATAGTTTGTTCGAAGCAAGTAAAGTGTAGTTACCGGCGATTGATTGTTTTTGATATTGATAAGCAGCAGGAGCAGACACACAACCGTTGGCATCTGTTATTTGAAGTTGATAAACACCATCCGGATTTATCAGTCCTAGATTGAGAACAGACTGAGTACTTACGGTATTACCTGCATAGCTCCACTGATACGATGAGCCGGAAGATGCGTTAGCCGTTAATGAAAGCTGATTACAAAATGCATCAGCATTACTTACAGTAAATGTTGCCGGACTAGCTGCATTGATGGTAACATCGTAAGCATAGGATCGAGTGTTTCCATGGATATCTGTAACAGTATAAGTAACAGTTGATACTCCAGTATCGAAAGATCCGCTTGCATCTATTCCTACACCTGCTCTATTGGTTGCACCTGAAACCACATATGTAACACTACTAATACCACAATTATCAGATACACTCAGGGTAGGTAATGTGTAAGATCCTGTTGCGTTGGCACAACTAAGTATAGGTGTTACAGGTTGTATGGTAGGGTTTTGATTATCGATGACCGTTACAAATTGCCATGCAGTATCAGTATTGCCATGAATATCAGTAACTGTCCAAACAACTTTGGTAGTTCCTACTTCAAAAAAGTTATTACTGTTAGCATCGCTTGTTACTGATGCAACATTGGTAGAACAAAATGCTGCAGGTGTTGGAGTAGGGAGATTCACTACAGCTCCACAACTATTGATATCTGAAACCACACCATACCCAAAAAGTTTAGGAAGCTTAGCCAGTGCAGGCGATCCATTAGCAATTGTAAAAGAAGTACCAAGTAATTGATTTGCATTGGCTGCTTGGGCAGCATCACGATAAATAAAATAGGTACCTGAATTTCCTGTGATATACCCGGAAGTAAAACCGGAGCCCCCATTAGGAAATGAGTTAGCCTGCAAGATCCCTGTAATTGATGAGGGGTTAGCACCTGTCAGAGGATCTTGATCAAAAAGAAAAATGTGAGTAGCTCCCTGACCGAGATTATGGTTGTAAAAGGTATTACAACTGATACTTGTTGCATTTCCTCTTGTACGAAGACTAGAACCCGTAGTTGTAACGCCATCAAAAATATTTCCTGAAATAACAGCACCAATGACATCAATCGTAACTTGGGTATTTCCCTGAAAACATCCGGAAGTACTATTGTATCCTCCGGTAGTTCCTATCACTTTGTTGTTCGTAAAAGTTACATTCTTGGAATTGCTCACTGTTGGACCACCACCAAGAACAACCAATTGACGAGGAACATTATTTCCCGGAGCAAATTGAGTGGAAGAACCACATCCGCCGGGCTCATTTCCTACAAATGTTTTGCCTGAAAAAGTATTGTCATTGATGATGATATGATCAATGGCTGTATTGAAGTTTGATCCTAAACCATGTTCTCCATTTGCCACAATATTATTACCCTCGATACGAATATTTTGATGAGCACCGACTAAATAAATAGCTCCAGTTTCCACAGCACCGCTTCCATCAAATCCTGTGATGGTAAATCCTTTTCCTGACTCACCAATGGTAACATTATTGATACCACTGACGATCGATACCGTGCCTACTCCTGCTGCTGTTGAAGGATTGATAAAAGTTTGATTTGCGCCTCCGGTAGAAATCAGTTTGATCCCTTGTTTGTTGATACTAATTTTTTCGGTGTAAGTACCGGGAGTAACATTGATCACATCACCTGCTGCTGCGGAAGCCAGCGCACCATTAATAGTTGCTTTGGCAGTAGCGAATGAAAGTCCGTCATTTGAATTGTTACCGGTAACAGCCACATAATAATGGGTTTGGGCTGAAACGAAAAGGGTCATCATCGATAATGATATAAGACCCGTTAATCTGCGTACAATTTTTCTCATAAGTTCTCTATTTGGGGTTAGTTAAGTGCAACGCACTATCAATCAGTTGCATATTATCTTTTTATTCAATGGGGAAAAAACGGATTTTTTTGTGGAAAACCGCGAGGTTTTAACGGATAACCAATGGCTTATACAAAACATTGGCTATTATTTATTTCTCAGCAAACTCAAGAAAAGAGTGTTGTATTATAGCGTGTTGAGATATCTACAAAATTGGTGAACAAGTAAATCCAATTAACAAAAACTTAATTTCTAAATGACTATAAATTAATTTACTTATAAATTAAATAAAACAATATGTAATTGTTTTTTTGTCATTATTTAAGTTTTTTTAACATTTACATCCGCTTATGCAGCATTTTAGACCGTTTATGGTCTTTATTTAAGTGCTGGTTCTTCGATTATTGCCAGAATAATTTATCATGACTTGAAAAACTTTGGTCATGCTGAACATGATTCAGAAGGGAATGATCCCCATGAATAAAGGACACAATGAATGGTATTACTGATGTTGAAACAACATATCCAAGATTTTTTTTCATCTAAAACAAACAATGTAACCACTACATTCTACATGAACATGCCTAAAACTTTTAAAAACCAGAACAAATGAGAAAACTCGTATCACTTTTGGGAGTCTTCATGCTATTTATAGCAACGGCTTCCGCTCAAAACAAAACTGTTACCGGTAAGGTAACGGAAGCCAATGGTAACCCTGTCTCAGGTGCTACCATTAAGGCAAATGGAAAAGCTGTTGGTGCTACCAATGCAACCGGCGACTTTTCCATCAGCGTTCCAAACGCTACTACTTCAATCGTTGTATCATCTATTGGATTTAACGATCGTACCGTTGCCCTCACAGGCGGCGCATTAACCATTGCACTAACTGCAGCAGATGCCAACAGCGTATCGGAAGTAGTTGTAACAGGTTATACCAGCATCCAGCGTAAGAAATTCTCTGGTGCTATCGCTACTGCTCCTCCTGAGGAAGTGAGAAAGCAGCCATTCGGTTCTTTCGATCAGGCATTACAAGGACAGGCTGCGGGTGTATCAGTTGTTGCAAACTCTGGTCAGCCGGGTGCCAACGCTGTTGTACGTATCCGTGGTAATGGTTCTATCAGTGGTGGTAACGTTCCATTGTACATCATGGACGGTATTGAAATCTCTGCTGCTGACTTTTCTAGTATCAACCAAGGTGATTTTGAGCGTGTAGAATTATTGAAAGATGCGGTTGCAACTGCTATGTACGGTTCTCGTGGTGCAAACGGTGTAATCGTTATCACAACTCGTCGTGGTCGTGCCGGAACCCTGCAACTGAACTACGATGCTCAGGTGGGTTGGAGTACATTACCGGAAGACAGATTGGTCATGATGAACAGTGATCAAAAAATCACTTATGAATTACAGCGTGGTAACCCTTATGGTTGGACAACTGCTGAAGCTGATAGCTTACGTAAAGTAAACTTTAGCTGGAAAGATGCTTTGTTCCAAACAGGTATGACACATCAGCACCAAATCAGTGCTAGCGGTGGTAATGCAAACAGCAAATTCTTCGCTTCTCTTTCTTATATGGATCAGGAAGGTATCGTTAAAACCACTGGTTTGAAGCGTTACACTGCCCGTATCAATGTAGACAATACTATTAAGAACTGGCGCTTTGGTGTAAACCTGCAAGCTGGTTTCTCTAAACTGAAACAAACTGGTGAAGGAAATACAGGTATCGCAACTCCTTTGAATGCTGTTCGTTGGTCTAACCCTTATGAGCGCGACAGAGATCCAAGAACTGGTGATTTCCAGCAATTCGGTGGACCTGGTTACCTGACTTCTGGTCAGCCAAACGGTGCTATGGAATTGTTCTTGGATTACAACAATGCCATCCAATTAAAAACAGTTGCTACTACCTATCTTGAATATCATTTCCCATTCCTGAAAGGTTTATCAGCCAGAACAAACTGGGGTATTGATTATACCAACAATGAAACTACTGCATTCAATGACCCTCGCACAGCAGGTGCACAGGCGCGTCAGGGTGCGTTGTCTAGAAACTCTAACTGGAACTTCCGTTATACCGGAACTACTTCTATCAACTATAAGCAAAACTTCGGCAAGCATGAAGTAGATGGTGGTATTTTTACAGAGGTGGTTAGAACTGACTTTAGAAACTTTGGATTTACCGGTTATGGTTTTACCAATGGTTTCAATAACGAAGCAGGTTTAACTCAAGGTAGTACTGCTAACGCTAACTTCATTCCAACAATTGGTGGTGGCGGTACCAGAAACGGTATTCAGTCATTCTTTGGTATTTTCAACTATGGTTATGATAGCAAATACTATGTAACCTTAGTAGGTCGTCGTGATGGTTCATCTCGTTTTGGTGTGAACAATCGTTTTGCAAACTTTGGATCTGTGGGTGTAACATGGGCAGTTTCTTCAGAGAAATTCATGGAGAACAGTAAACTGTTTGATGATCTGCGTGTTCGTGCTAGTATCGGTACAACAGGTAACAACCAAACACAAGCAGGTGACTTCCCTATTCCAATCTTCGGTCGCGCAACTTATGCTGGTATCAGCGGTTGGTCTCCAGGATCTCCGGGTAACCTCGACTACCGTTGGGAAACCAACCGTACCATCAACTTTGGTATTGACTTCGCAATCCTGAAAAGAAGATTGAGTGGTACCATCGAATTGTACGACAGAAAGACATTGGATCTGTTCTATGCACTTCCAATTGACCCATCTATCAGTGGTTTCGGTAGCATCCCAAGTAACTTCGGTAGCCTGAGAAACCGTGGTATTGAAATTTCATTGAAAGGTGATGTTATCAAGACTAAAGACTTCAACTGGACAATCGCTGCTAACCTTACTTACAATCAAAACAGAATCTTAGACTTACCTCAAGACTCTGTGGTGAGTGGTTTGACCATCCTGAAAGAAGGTTATCCTTTAAATACTTTGTTCCTGGTACCTTATGCTGGTGTTAACCCGGCAAATGGTAACGCTCAGTATCAGAAGAGAGATAAATCTGTAACCATGGTATTCAGCCCTGCTGATAGAGTATATCATGGAACATCTGATGCTCCATGGTTTGGTGGTATCACTTCATCTTGGTCTTACAAAGGTTTCGACCTGAGTGCTCAGTTGAACTTCTTCCTGAATCGTGTTCAATACAATAACGATAAGAACAACGTTGTAAACCCAACTTATTACTTTGATAACATGTGGGTTGAACTGTTGAAAGAGTGGAGAAATCCAGGAGATATTACCAATATTCCAAGACCTTCTCAAGGTACTTTGGGTGGTACAGCTCCAGCAAATCCATACCAGACACTGACTACTTTCTTCATGGAAGATGCAAGTTTCTGGAGATTACGTAACGTGACTTTGGGATATACTTTCCCTGCGAAAATGCTGGCTAAAACGGGTATCCGTTCTGCAAGAGTATTTGTACAAGGTCAAAACTGGTGGACTGGTACAAAATACCAGAGCTTCGATCCTGAAGCAACAGGTACATCATTGGTGGGTGCACAATACCCGGCACTGGTACAAACAACCATCGGTTTAAACGTTGGATTCTAATCACCCTTCAAAATGCTAACTATGTATAGTAAAATCATAAAAAATACGATCGTCGCCTTTGCAGCATTTACATTGGTGCAGGGGTGTTCCAAAAAAGAAGTCATTGAGTTGACTCCTGAATTCTCTCTCGACGCCTTAAATAACCCTTCCAGCATGAGACAAGTGGAAGAGGTGTTAGTGGGTGCTTATGGAACTTTAAGAGCTGATAACTATTATGGATCAGGTAGCGGTACAGGTGCCGGCTGGTCTTTAATGGGAGATATCATGAGTGATAACCTCTACGAAGTTTCTGCAGAAACATTGGCTAACTCAAGAGCCATGGCGGACTGGAACTATAACCAGTCTACTGGTCAGATCGGAACTTTGTATTCTTCTCCATACAGCACTATCGCTCATGCGAATATCATTTTGAGAGATATTGATAAGTTCACGAATGCGAATAACCAAGGTCAATCCAATAGAATCAAAGGACAAGCATATGCGCTGCGTGCTTTGGCTCATTTTGACTTATTCCGTTATTTCGCTACTAGCTATGATAGAAGCAGTACTACTTTGCTGGCAATGCCTTATACCAAAGATTTCACTGTTTCTACTTCTGTAAAGCCTGCACGTACCAACAACAAAGAGTTTTATGATAACCTTTTTGCTGACATCAATCAGGCCATCACTTTGTTAGGCAATGTTGATCAACAACCTAACCCTGCTTCAGGTTTAACAAGACCTTACATCGATCGTAATGCAGCTTATGCATTACAAGCTCGTGTAAACTTGTATGCCGGTAACTGGGCTGAAGCTGCTACAGCTGCTACCAATGCATTGAATGGTCGCCCGTTGGCTACTACTCAATCTGCATTCACTGGTATGTACAAGCAAACAGATAGAGGTGAGTTGATCTGGAACGTACAGTTCGAAGCTGGTCAATTTGGTCCTTCTTTCCTGGTGTTCTTTGCTACTTCAAACCGTAGCTACTTCAGACCAGTTCCTGAAATCGCTACTGCTGCTGGTACTACCGGTTTGATTCAAAGCAATGATCTTCGCTATCAGGCATATTTCACAAGTGTTCCTGCTGCAGGTACCACTACACCTAACCTCACACTGACTAAGTACAGAGGTAAAGGAACTTTGGTAGATGGTAATGCTAACTACCCTGTATTCCGCAGTGGTGAAATGTTCCTGATCCGTGCTGAAGCGAATGCACGTTTGGGTGGCGCTAATGAAGTAACTGCGCTGGCTGATCTGAACGCTTTACGTGCTGCTCGTATCAGTGGATATACTCCTGTGGTATTAACCGGTACCGCCTTGATCAACGCGATCGCTGATGAAAGAAGAAGAGAAATGTTTGGTGAAGGCCATCGTTTCTTTGACCTGAAGCGTACAACTCGCCAGATCACTCGTAGCTCTGTTTGTGGTACTTCTATTTCAGCTGCAGGTAACTGTTCACTGGCTCCAACTGCAAGAGAATGGGCACTACCTATTCCTGAAACAGTTCGTAACGCGAACCCGAACCTCGCTCAGAATCCTGGTTATTAATTTTAATACCTTGATCATAAAAAGAAACCCCTTTCAAATAGAAAGGGGTTTCTTTTTTATCAGCAATTCCGAAAGTATCATCGCACTTTTTCCCAGACTGTAAAGGATTTTCCTCTTAGATATTGCCAGGTGCCCACTATCATAGCGAGATTTGCCCAGACAAAATAAAAAGGTAAATAAAAAAATCGTGGAATGAATTTTAGTTGGATGAGTATCCCTCCCAATAATGCCCACACATAAAAAATGGAACATAAAAAAAGCAATTCATGTGATGAAATATCGATACCATCTACATCTATCATTGCTACTAGAACAGGTATTAAGACCACCAAATAGGGCACCACTAACCAACGCAATAGTTTTCGGTTCATCAGTTGTAATAACGGAAGCGGTCTATGATGAAGAAATTTCCACCAATCCATCATCCTGACCATTTGTATACTACCGGCTGCAATACGAATCTTTCTTTTCCATTCTTTAGCGATGGAAAAAGAATATACTTCTACACCAAACGCTTTTGCTTCATAAGCGATACGATACCCTTGTTCTATCACTTGTAAACTCAGATACAAATCATCACAAATCACTCCTTCCGGTATTGGCTTTAATAATGCTGTTCTGAGTGCAAACAATTCCCCTGCTGCACCTGTAACCGAATGCACACTCGCATCGGCTTTACGTATCATGGATTCATACTTCCAGTACAAGCCTTCTACAGCCACTGCTCCTCTCTCTTTACCATCAGAAACCTTTTTCTCACCTGCCACCGCACCAATCATAGGATCATTAAAATGATGCACAATTTGCGTCAAGGCAGTTTTATTCAATAATATATTGGCATCTGTAAACAGTACTATGTCCGATTTCACTAAAGGCAATACCCTATTGATTGCTGCAGCTTTTCCATGTCTTTCCTGTTGATGAAATAATTGCACCTCAGCATAACGAGCAACAAATTTTTCGGATCCATCCGTTGAGCCATCTGTTACGATGAATATGGACTTTTTTTCTTTTGGATAATCCAAGGATAATGTATTCGTGATCTTTTCCTCCAAATAATCCAATTCATTGTATGCAGCAATGACAATGGTAATATGTGGTAGATCTTGTGAAACAAGGAACTTATTTTGATCTCTTTTACGAAACAGTTTCACCAACTGTCCAATAAAAATAATCATGATTGGATAACCTAAATAGGTATGTGCGATAATGAATAATGATATGTAAAAGAGTAGGCTCATCATTACATTGCCGGAGGGATAAATATATAATCTAATACATCTTCACCACTATAAGACACAAGTTCTCCCTTTAGATTCACATACATAGCACGATAGCCTAAAGATGTCAGTACATGCAAACACTGTTCTTTCTTGGAATCATTCCATAATTCAGCCATGATAATAGGATAATGCTGTTGGATGGTATTTATCCCACCGCTAAGTACCTCCCACTCATGGTTTTCAACATCGATTTTTATGCCTACCAATTTTTCATCCGGATAATTTTCCATCAACTGATCAAGGGTTATTGCTTCTACCTGATATCTCTCTCCTGTTTTTTCTTTTTGCATTTCCAGTGACGCCAATCCATGCTGTAAAACACCATTTCGTAATGGAACATTCATCTCAACAAATCCACTTTGATTACTAAGTGCTTTTTCAATAACCACTATATTCTTCAGTTTCATTTTTCTGAAGAGTCGAGTCATAACCTTTACATGCAATGGAATCGGCTCTACAGCTATGATTTTTCGGGAACTTTTTTTGTGGGCGAGATAAGCAGACATTACCCCTAAGTTGGCTCCAATATCCAATACCAATCCATGATGTGGCAGGAGATCAGCAAAATGACGGAACCCTCTTTCGTAACCAACACCCCGCATTCTTACTAAATTGAATTCGGCCAATAAAAAAAGCCATCTCTCCCTCCCAAATATCCTTTGGCCGGTTTTGAATAATAAGGTCTTTATATGCCTGTTTTTAAGCATTAACAATATTAAGTAAGATTTCAGGAGTTTAACGGGTAAAACAAGGCTGATTGAAGAATATCCACATAAAGTACGAGCTACTACTTCGGCGGCTGTCTTTATTTATCTTTACCCACTAAACTTAACTTTTGCTATGCTTAAAGTAGGCGTATTTGGCGTTGGTCATCTGGGTAAATTTCACCTGAATAACTGGAAAGAAATCAAAGATGTAAAACTCATTGGTTTTTTTGACCCGAATAATGACAATGCAAAAATTGCAGTAGAAGAATATGGGTTGAAGCGATTTTCAGATGAAGAAAAGTTGATCGACGCCTGTGATGCCATTGATATCGTTACTCCTACGGATCATCATTTTGCCATTTGCATGATGGCGATCAGAAAAGGGAAACATGTTTTTGTTGAAAAACCTTTAGCACATACTATACAAGAGGGAAGAGATATCGTGAATATGGTTCGTGAGGCCAATGTGAAATTACAGGTAGGTCATGTAGAAAGATTTAACCCGGCCTATCTCGCTATTCAACAGCAGCCATTAAATCCAATGTTTATTGAAGTACATCGTTTGGCTCAGTTCAATCCACGAGGTACTGAAGTGAGTGTGATATTGGATCTGATGATACATGATATTGACATCATTCTTAGTCTGGTAAAAAGTGATGTCAAACATATTTCAGCGAGTGGCGTTGCTGTCATGACAGAAACGCCTGATATTGCGAATGTGCGTATTGAATTTCACAATGGCTGTGTAGCTAATCTGACTAGCAGTCGAATCAGTATGAAAAAAATGCGCAAGATGAGATTATTCCAGAAAGACGCTTATATCGGTATTGATTTTCTGGAAAAGAAAACTGAGATCATTAAATTGAAACAACCCGATGATCAGCATGTATTTTCCTTTGATATCGATACACAACATGGCAAAAAAACCATTGCGATTGCCAATCCGATTGTACCACAAGCCAATGCTATCAAACTTGAGCTAGAATCATTTACAGATGCGATACTGAACAACAAGCCTACTGTTGTAAGTGAAATAGATGGTTTCCTTGCAATGGAAGTAGCACACCAGATACTGGATAAAATCAATAATACCAGTATTCTGGTCTAATACCATGTACAGCAGTAACAAGAAAATAGCCTGGTGGTATATTCTGTCCGACTACTTGTTTGCAGCTTGCAGTACTTACTTATTCTTTACTTATGCCGCAAAGGATATTGTAATCTCTTCTTTTGAAAAGGATAGTACGCTATTATACACAGTAGTACTAGTTCCATTTGTATGGTTGTTATTTTTTGCTTTTGTAGGAAGCTATCAGCAATCATTGTATGAGAAATCAAGGCTGAATGAAATGACTGCTACTTTCATTCATGTGCTAATAGGCTCTTTCATTTTTTGTATCATCGCTTCTATTGATGCATCCTTTTTCTTTACCTCCTTTCTTTCGTACTTTGTCATTAGTTTCTTTTTATTATTTACCGGTAGACTTATCATTCTACATATTGTTAAAAGAGCCATCTTAAAGGGTAAATTAATTTTCAATGCCCTCATCATTGGCAATAATCAGTATGCTGTTCAAGCATATCAGGAGATTCAGAAAAATTTTAGGTACCTGGGCATTCGAGTTACCGGATACGTTACAACTGATGGTGATCAAGGAAATGGACTCAGTAAATGGTTGCCCAATTTTGGAACCATTACTAACCTACAAGAATTGATCAGCGAAAAAAAAATTGATAAAGTCATTCTGGCACTTGATAAAAATGAACACACAGTGATTGATGAGATACTATATCAATTATCTGATAGTGAAACTGATGTCAAGTTAGTAGCCGATACCTTAGACATTCTTTCCGGTTCCGTTAAAACCAATAATGTTTTTACTGCTTCACTCATTGATATCCGATCAAATCCACTAAGTGCATGGCAACAGAATGTAAAGCGATTAACAGATATCCTCGTTTCACTGTTTGTACTGATCCTATTATCCCCACTCTATATATTTATCGCTATTCGTACAGCATTATCTTCGGACGGAGATGTTTTTTATGTCCAGCAAAGAATTGGATATAAAGGGAAACCATTCTTTATTTATAAATTTCGGAGTATGGTTGCGGATGCTGAGAAAGATGGACCGATGCTATCTACCGATGATGATCCGCGCATCACCAAATGGGGGAAATTCATGCGCAAATGGAGACTCGATGAATTACCACAACTCTGGAATATCCTGAAAGGGGATATGAGTTTGATTGGTCCCAGACCTGAACGAAAAGTATACATTGACCAGATCAATCTGAAAACTCCGTACTACCGATACCTCTTACAGATGAAGCCTGGACTCACTTCCTGGGGTATGGTGCAGTTTGGTTATGCATCTTCTGTGGATGAAATGATTGAGCGAATGAAATATGATCTTATTTATATTGAAAATGCTTCTCTTTTGCTTGATTTTAAGATTATGATACACACGTTGAGGATCATTCTTTCGGGGAAGGGAAAATGAATTGCCACTGAGCGCACAGAGAAGCACAGAATCGTTCAGTGTCTTTCTGTGCCCTCAGTGGCAATAAAAATTTATGAAAATTATAAAACTCCTTTGGTAGATGGCAAATGATTCGAGAATGGATCACGCTTCACAGCCATACGAATGGCTTTTGCAAATGCTTTAAAAATAGCTTCGATCTTGTGATGCTCATTATCTCCCTTACATGAGATATTCAGATTACACTTTGCAGCGTCGCTGAATGATTTAAAGAAGTGAAAAAACATCTCAGTAGGCATCTCTCCGATCTTTTCTCTTTTGAACTCGGCATCCCAAACGATCCAGTTTCTTCCACCGAAATCGATCAATACTTTTGCTTCTGCTTCATCCATAAGAATAGCGAATCCATAACGTTCCATTCCACGTTTATCAATCAACGCTTTTGCGAATGCCTCTCCCAATGCAATACCCGTGTCTTCGATGGTATGATGCTCATCAATATGTAAATCTCCATCTGTATGAATCGTAAGATCTATTTTTCCATGTCTGGCGATCTGATCTAACATATGATCAAAAAAACCAAGTCCGGTATGAATATCAGAACGACCTGATCCATCTAGATTTAATTGAACATTGATCTTTGTCTCATTGGTATTACGTTCATGATCCACAACACGCATTCCTAGTTTCAGAAAACTATATATCTCTTGCCAGTTATCCGTTTCCAGTGCAATCACAGGTCTTAATGTCAACTCTTGCTCCTCAGTTAAAGTATGTAATGGTGATTTCAAATAAATGGCTTTACAACCCAAATTCTTAGCCAGCTGAATATCACTCCAGCGATCTCCGATCACATAAGATCGTGTGAGATCAAACTTTTCTGTATCCAAAAAATGCTGCAACAAAGCAGTCCCCGGCTTGCGTGTGGGCTGGTTATCAGAGGCGAAAGTTCTGTCTATGATCATTTCATCAAATACAAATCCTTCTCCTTCCAGTGTACGCAACATCAGATTGTGATAGGGAAAAAAAGTTTGTTCAGGATAACTGGCTGTACCTAATCCATCCTGATTGGTCACCATCACTTTATAATAATCAAATGATGCAGCGATCTGTGCCAATGTACTGATGCTTCCTTTCACGAAAGAAGTTTTATCAATACTGTCTACTTGAAAATCAATCGGTGGTTCCTGAAGCACCACCCCATCTCGATCGATGAATAATACCGGTCTCATTGTTTATTTAATTTTTGCTCTGGCGGCTTTTACCTCTGCTGCTGTAACAACAGACGCTTTATTACTCCAATTATTTCGAATATAAGTCAATACATCTGCAATCTGTGTATCAGTAAGATCAGGATTAGCAGACATATTGTTATCATAATACTCTCCATCAATCTCCACCCTGTCTGTCATTCCTTTAATGATGATGCGAACCAATTTTAGTTTATCATTTCCTTTTACTGTTGATGCTCCATCTAATGGTGGATTGAGTCTAGGAACACCACTCCCATCCACCTGATGACAAGCCATGCAACGCTGCAAGTAAATCGTTTTACCGCGCTCAATGGATGCTTTGATAGGAGGTTGTGTTAGATTTTCACCCGATTTACTTATAAATGCAGAACTAACTACCAATATCAATAACAGAAAATAAACATACTTCATACTACAAGCTATTTTGCATTATACACGATTCTGTAAATAGTACCTTTCACATCATCTGATACATACAATGATCCATCAGGCCCCTGTGCAAGTCCACAAGGTCTGTGTTTGGCATCGCGTGGATTTTTCACTACTTCAGTTCCTGCAAATCCGTTGGCAAATACTTCCCATTTACCGGATGGCTTACCATTTTCAAAAGGAACAAACACTACATAATATCCCTCTTGTGGTAAAGGTGAACGATTCCATGATCCATGAAATGCAATGAATGCGCCATTCTTATATTTTGTCGGGAATTGATTACCTGTATAAAACAATAAAGCATTCGGAGCCATATGCGCCGGAAATGCTACGATGGGGTCGATTGCTTTTTCTCCGCCTGCTTTTTTACCATCTCCACCGTACTCAGGTGATAAAACTTTTTTCTTCTGAAAATGATCATAATAAACATAAGGCCATCCTGCATCATCTCCTTTATTGATGGCATACATGGTTTCTGAAGGTAATTCAGCACTTACAGTTGTATCAAACATATCCGGATATAAATTGTACAACATATCTCTGCCATGCATGGTCACATATAATTTGTTTTGCTGATCATTCCAATCAAGACCTACAACGTTTCTCAATCCTGTTGCGTATCGTATTCCATTGTGATATCCTTGATCCGTTTGATCAACTTTAAACTGCCAGATACCTCCTGCTGAATCCAAAATCGGACATGGATACATTCCTTTTGAACCTTTCGTACGGTCTACCTCCTGACAAGAATTAGAGGGTGCACCAATATTCACATAAATATTGCCATCATTATCTAAAGCCAGTGATTTCGAAGCATGCTGGCGTTTATCCCATAATCCTTTTACAATCCGCTGAGGATTATCAGGATTCGTTACTTTCCCATTTTCATCCAATTGATAACGATACACATCTTCATTAGATGATGCATACAAATAATTGCCTTTAATAGCGATGCCGGTTCCTATATAATTCGCAAAACTGGTCTCGATTTCCATTTTACCATCTTTATTGGCATCCGTCAGATACACAATACCTTTCCCTCCCACCAATCGTTCCAACTTAGCATAAATACCTCCTTGCTTGGTAGCTACAATATGTCTGGCTCTTCCTAAATTATCCGCAGCGATCAAAGCACCAAATCCTGATGGCAAAGTCAATCCAGCATTATCCGCGTCTGCTACTACTTGATTGTTAGTAGAAGTTTTTGTAGAGTCATTAGCAGTAACTGCTAACGATAGAGAAGTAGTTAAGAAAACAAGCAACAATTTTTTCATATGAATCTGAATTTGAGATGAAAATACAAATGAAAATACAGAGTTGATCAGTTTGTTTGAGAAGCATACCATTCCTGCATGGCGTCAACCAGTTGGGTATTTTCCTGCTCAGTGCCAACAGTAATGCGCAAACAATTCTCACATAACTGAACATTACTACGATCACGCAACACAATACCCTTCGTCAATAAAAACTCATACACTTTTCTCGCATCTGCAATCTTTACCAATATAAAATTGGCATCTGATGGATACACCGTTTCTACTGTTGGCATTGATTCGAAAACCTCGGCCAATGCCTGACGCATATCTACGAGTAATTTGATCATATCATTCACCTGACCTACCTCTTCCAAAGCCTTCAACACCAATTCTTGTGTTGCCTGATTGATATTATAAGGTGGCTTCACTTTATTCATAACTTCAATGATAGCTTGTGAGGCAAAGGCCATTCCTAATCGTAATCCTGCTAATCCCCAGGCCTTACTAAGTGTTTGCATGACCACCAGATTCGAATACTCCTTTAATTCTTGCACGAATGATTTTTGTCTGGCGAAATTGATATATGCTTCATCGATCACCACAATACCATTGAAATTATTCAATACCATTTCAATATCAGAACGATTCAAAGAATTACCTGTTGGATTATTGGGTGAACAAAGCCAAATGATCTTGGTATTTATATCGATTAGATTTTCCAGATGAACTAAGTCTAATTGAAAATCCGGTAACAACGGTGCTTTACGAATAGTAACATCATTGATATTTGCACTTACCTCATACATTCCATAAGTAGGTGGACAAATGATCACATTGTCTTTTCCGGGCTCACAAAAACATCGAAATAAAATATCAATACATTCATCACTACCGTTACCGAGAAAAATATGCTCAGGAGTAATCCCCTTGATGGTACTCAATTTTTGTTTGATACTTTGTTGATGAGGATCCGGATACCTGTTATACCATTTCAACAATGGTGATCCTAAACTATTCTCATTGGCATCCAAAAAAACTTTAGCCTCCCCACTGAATTCATCTCTTGCTGATGAATAAGGAGTCAATTTTTTTATATTTTCTCTGGTGAGTGAATCCAGGTTGAACATAGCGATAAATTATAAATGATACAATATTTATAAACGTATGGTGACAGCTCTTTTATGTGCTTCCAATCCTTCTGCAGATGCCATGGCTGTTACAGTTGGGGCGATAGCTGATAGCCCTTCTTTTGTGAGTCTTTGATAAGTGATCTTTTTAACGAATGAATCTAAACTTACACCACTGTAAGCTCTTGCAAATCCATTCGTGGGTAAAGTGTGATTGGTTCCACTGGCATAGTCACCCACACTTTCCGGAGAATAATTTCCCAAGAAAACAGAACCTGCATTGGTAATTTTTTCTGCCACAGATTCATCATTCTCACAAGAAAGAATCAAATGTTCTGCAGCATAGTCATTTACCAACTCAATGGCTTCCTCCATATTTTTCACCAAGACCGCTTTACTATTTTCCAAAGCTTTTGCTGCCAATTCTTTCCGAGGCAATTGTTCTAATTGTACATTCAACTCCTTCATGACATCATCCATCAACTGGTTATCGGTTGATACCAATAACACCTGACTATCTGCACCATGTTCTGCCTGACTTAATAAATCAGCAGCTACATAAGCAGCATTGGCTGTATGATCTGCCAATACGCAAACTTCACTAGGCCCTGCAGGCATATCAATAGCTGTACCTTCTTGTTGAACCAATTGTTTAGCACAAGTCACATATTGGTTACCCGGACCAAATATCTTGTACACTTTCGGAACAGATACAGTACCATACGCCATTGCAGCAATAGCTTGAACGCCACCTACCTTAAAAATTCTATGTACTCCTGTTAAACTGGCTGCATATAAAATGGCGGGATTCAGTTTTCCCTCTTTATCTGGTGGAGAACAAAGAATGACTTCTTTACAACCTGCAATCTGTGCTGGAATTGCCAACATCAAAATGGTTGAAAACAGTGGTGCTGTTCCTCCGGGGATATATAGTCCTACTTTATCGATACCTACTGATTTTCTCCAGCATCTCACGCCTTTCATGGTTTCAACGATTTCAATACCGGTTTTTTGCTTTTCATGAAAGACACGAATATTGTTGGCGGCTTGTTTGATCGCTCTTTTTAAATCATCAGGTACTTGTTGTATGGCGGATTCGATTTCTTCTTCCGTTACTTCAAGTGATGATAGTTGTACTCCATCAAATTGACGTGTGAATTGAAACACTGCCGTATCCCCATCTTGCTTCACAACATTTAATACTCCCCTAACTTGTTGCTCCAAGGTAGCAGTATCAATTACAGGACGCTGAATAATATTCTTCCAAGCACTTCTTTCTGGTAATTCAATCTTTTTCATACTTCGCGTTTATCTATACGATCATTTTTTCAATCGGCACTACTAATATCCCTTGAGCACCTGCTGATTTCAATTGTTCAATGATATCCCAGAATTCATTTTCATTGAGTACACTGTGAACACTACTCCATCCGGGATCGGCCAAAGGCAATACGGTTGGACTTTTCATACCAGGTAACAAAGCAATGATCTCAGAAAGTTTTTCATTGGGTGCATTGAGCAAGATGTATTTGTTATTTTTTGCTTTCTTCACCGATTGAATACGGAATAACAAACGATCCAATAATTGTGTTTTCTCGGCTTCCAGTTCATTGTTACGGATCAATACAGCCTGTGACTGTAAAATAGTTTCCGCTTCTTTCAATCCATTCATGAACAGGGTTGATCCACTGCTTACCAGATCACAAATAGCATCTGCCAATCCGATACCGGGTGCAATTTCAACACTCCCACTGATCTCATGGATCTCTGCAGTAACACCTTTTTCTTTTAAAAATGCATCAACGATCACCGGATAACTGGTAGCGATCTTTTTACCATTTAGAAAAGAGGCATCAGTATACTCTTCTCCACGACGAACCGCCATACTCAATCGACATTTGCCGAAACCTAATTTTTCAACGACAGTCACCTTCTTTTTCTTTTCATACACTACATTTTCACCCACAAATCCGATATCTGCAACTGCATCTTCTACGTATTGCGGGATATCATCATCTCTTAAAAAATAGACTTCCAAGGGGAAATTGGTGGCTTCCGCCTTCAGTTTGTTTACGCCATTACTAATATCAATACCACATTCCTTCAACAAACGAATGGAGTCATCGTGTAAACGGCCACTTTTTTGAATTGCGAGCTTTAGTTTCATAGTATTCAGTTAAAATAAAAAGGGCTTACCTCTTGGTAAGCCCTTCAATGTTTTATGTTTGGCACAAAACACCAACAGCCTACCCGATGGGTAAGTAATGATGGTGGTGGATATGTGCGAATTGTTTCATGAGTTGCAAAAGTACAGGCATCTGTATTCCCACACAAATTTTTTTCACCCGACCATCCAGAAGACCTTTATTCCTGACTCATAATGCCTAACTTACGTGTCCCAAATTGCGACCTATGTTAAAAACAATGGTATTGGCCATGCTGTCAATGATCTGTCTGACAGCCGCTTCCCAAAAGAGAAAATTGATCTGGAGTGATGAGTTCAACAAAAACGGACTACCAGATTCCACCAAATGGAACTATGATGTTGGCGGACATGGATGGGGCAATAATGAACTTCAGTACTACACATCCAAACAGTTAAAAAATGCCCGGGTTGAAAAAGGCATGTTGGTGATCGAAGCCCACAAAGAGAAAATGGGTGAGAATGAATACACTTCTGCCCGATTAGTAACCAAAGGAAAGGGTGATTGGAAATATGTACGTATTGAAGTGCGCGCTAAATTACCTAAGGGCGTTGGCACCTGGCCTGCCATATGGATGCTTGGTACTACCCCGAAAATTACCTGGCCTGATGATGGCGAGATCGATATCATGGAACATGTGGGTTATAACCAAGGAACCATTCATGCGTCTACACATACTAAAAAATATTTTCACAGCATTGGTACACAAAAAACCGCTACAATCCCTGTACCGGACTGTAGTGAAAAATTTCATGTCTATGCATTGGAATGGAATGAAGAAACCGTGACAGTACTAGTAGATGATAAGCCCTACTTTACCTTTAAGAATGAACATACCGGCAATGATGCCTGGCCTTTTGATAAGCCCTTTCACTTATTACTGAATATTGCTGTAGGAGGTTCATGGGGTGGACAAAAAGGAGTAGATGAAAAGGTATTTCCACAGAAAATGTGGATCGATTATGTACGTGTTTATCAATAAAAGAATTTTCAAAACCAACACCGATAAAAACCAACGATTATGAAAAAATGGTTCTTTAGTATCCTTATCGCCGGTGCATCTTTTACAACTTTGCATGCACAGGATGATAATAGCTATCGCACACCTGCCAAAGAAGTAATGGAATTGCTGCTGGCAAAACCTACACCCTCTGTAAGCATTGACGGCAAAGCAGAATGGATGCTATTAAGTGAAAGAAATAGTTATCCGACCGTAGAAGAACTCGGTCAACCGGAACTGCGGGTTGCAGGTTTGAGAATCAATCCAAATAATTTCGCACCCAGCAGACAAAACTTTATCAATAATTTTTCGCTACAAAATATTAAAACAGGGGTGAGTACACAGGTAACCGGTTTACCTGCAAACTTGCTTGCGGGTAATGTAACCTGGAGTCCTTCAGAAACTAAAATTGCATTCACGCATACAACAGGATTGAGAGTTGATTTGTATGTGATTGATGTAGCGAGTAAAAAAGCTACTAAAATCAATAAGCAAGCATTGAATACTGTGTTAGGTACTTCTTATACCTGGGTAGATGATAATACTATTATTTACAAAGCTGCTACACAATCGGCTGCCAATGCCCCAAAGCGCCCAATCACTCCGAAAGGACCTACGATTCAACAGAATTTAGGTAAAGCAGCTCCTAGCCCTACTTACCAGGATCTGATCAAATCTCCTTTTGATGAGCAACTATTTGAATTTTATGCTACCGGACAATTAGTACAAAATAAAAATGGCGCAGAAACCAATCTGGGTAAATCAGGTATTGTTTCCACTTTTAGTTTGTCTCCTGATAAAAAGTACATGATGGTAAGAACCATTCGTAAACCCTTCTCTTATTTGGTGACTGCGAATGGATTTCCTTCAACGATCACTATCCAAGATCTAACAGGTAAAGTAGTAAAAGTATTGGCTGAATTACCTTCTACTGAAGGAACGCCTTCCGGTTATGACAATACACAAAATTTACCAAGAGGTTTTGACTGGAGAGATGATGAAGCGGCTACCATTACATGGGCCATGCCTTTGGATAGTGGCTTGATCAAAAAACAGGTAGAATACCACGATGCTGTATATGCATTGAGTGCTCCATTTACCGGTGAGGCTAAAGAGTTATTCAAAACTAAAACACGTTATGCCGGCACTACCTGGGGTGATGCTACACTGGCATTGGTTCAGGAAGTATTGAGATCAAAACAAACTGTTCGTGTTAGCCGATATAATAGCACAACCGGTTCTCTCGAATTATTGATCGAAAGAAACCAGACCGATGCTTATAACAATCCGGGATCACCTGTATTAACAAGAAACAAATTTGGCAGACCGGTGATTCAAACGACTGATAATGGTTCTAAGATTTTGATGAACAATACCACCGGGTCTTCTCCAAAAGGTGATCTTCCTTTCCTCGCTAAATTTGACTTGGCTACTAAAAAGAATGAGATCATCTGGCGTTGCGCTGAAGGTGTTTATGAAACAGTGAATGACGTGATCGATGCAGATAAATTGGTTTTATTAACCCGTCGTGAATCACAAACAGAAGTTCCTAACTATTACATCAAGAATCTGGTTCTACGTATTGCAGACAGAGCTATTACGAAGTTTACCAATCCCTATCCGCAATTGGAAGGTGTAACAAAAGAAAAAGTAAAATACAAAAGAGCAGATGGTGTTGATCTTACAGGGGAACTGTATTTACCAAAAGGTTACAATAAAGACAAAGATGGTCCATTGCCTTTGATCATTTGGGCTTATCCACGTGAGTTCAACAGTGCTGCTGATGCTGCGCAGATTAGAGGTAGTCAGTATCGCTTTACTACTTTAAGCTGGGGTTCTCCAATTTATTATGTAACCCAAGGTTATGCGGTACTCGATAATGCAGAAATGCCGATCGTAGCAACATCTGCTGATAAGAAGCCGAACGATAACTTCGTTGCTCAACTAAAGATGAATGCTGAAGCTGCCATCAATCATTTGTCTGGATTAGGTGTGGCTGATAAAAATCGTGTAGGTGTGGGTGGACATAGTTATGGCGCCTTCATGACCGCGAATTTACTGGCGCATACCAATCTGTTCAAAGCAGGTGTTGCCAGAAGTGGTGCTTATAACAGAACACTAACCCCATTTGGGTTCCAGAATGAGGAACGTACTTATTGGCAAGCACCACAACTGTATTATGAGATGAGTCCGTTCAGCTATGCTGATAAGATCAAGACACCGATCTTATTGATTCATGGCGATAGCGATGATAATACCGGCACCTATCCTATCAATAGTGAGCGTTTATACGCTGCGATCAAGGGACATGGTGGCACTGTACGTTTTGTATTCCTTCCTTACGAAGCACATGGCTATCGTGGAAAAGAGAATGTATTGCACACTTTATGGGAGCAACAACAATGGCTAGATAAATATGTGAAAGGAGCGAAATAAAATAAGAAAGCACGGGAATCAAACCCGTGCTTTTTTTATTGTAACAATTTCTCAATTGTTGCTTCAAATTCTTTCTTTAATACCTCATGCCTAGAGCCGGTTCCCGGTCCTTCAAAGCCTGCATGTATCTTGGCTACTTTGCCCTTCTTATCAATAAAAATAGCAGAAGGGAACGCTTTGATCTTAGTAAGCTGAGGTAATGTTTTTTCGGTTTTTAAAGTATCTGCCGCTGTAACTCCAGTGAGTAACATTGGGTATTGTACATTGAATCTTTTTTGAAATTTCTTTACGCTATTTGCTGCTAATGCGCGATCTTCATAATATTCATAAGCAAGTGCTACCACTTCTACCCCTCTATCTTTATTGTTCCGATAATACTCACTCAGAAATGCGGTCTCATCCATACAATTGGGACACCAAGACCCCATGATCTGAACGATGACCACTTTATTTTTAAAACGTTCGTCATTAATCGAAACTTGATTGCCATCTACATCCGGGAAACTGAAATTCAACCTTTCCTCTCCATCCTTTAGAAACATAGCAGCTACATCAGGTAATGTTGCATTTTCATTTTTTACAGCTTTCCAAGGTTCAATACTCGTAGCTCCTGAATAGTAATTACCATTGCTAATAGAAGTATCACTATTGATTGTAGCATTAAAATAATAAGCATGACTGCCATCAAACGTCGACAACTTGATCTGATCACCATCTACCACACCTACTAAATACCTGTAATCACCGGAAGGAGTAATAAAAGTTCCTGCCAACGTTTCATCTTGTTGTATAAATTCAGCAATAGCAGGTCTTGGAGATCCATCAGCTCTGAAAAATGTCACCTCCCATTTTCCTGAGATATTGGCTACCGGCTTTTCTTTTGTGTCAAATTTTTTGGCATTACCAATCGTTGCTTCAAAAGGCATATCTATAAAACCTGCCGTAGCAGCTTTTGTCCATATACCGGTCAGCTTATCATTTCCTTCCCTCACCAACTTAAAATAAGATTCGAATACAGGCATTGCTACCAATACGGAATCACCATTCACAGTAATATCATCAACTTTAATTTTCTCATCTCCATTTTTAATAATCCAAGCAATACTATCTCCCGCATTAATCACTTCAAAATTGAATATGATGTGATGGCCATCTTCACGGAGCAACTTTGCTTGCCACTCACCGGCTTGTAAAGCCCTATCTTGTTTTGTACTACAACTCATTACAAAAAGCATTAAGACCAAGTATACATATTTCATAATCCTGATTTGCGGGGCGAAAATACAAATAGTCCACTAAAACACTATGTTAATAACAACAGACTTCCAATTTCGTAAACAGTCACTTATGTATGAATATAATTTTTCTCCTGCTAAAAAGAATGCTTTTCAATGTTTATCTTACGGAAAATCCAAACCGTCATGAGAGCTGTATGCTTGATCTTCATGTCTTTTTATTGTTTGCTTCTGTCTGCACAGGATCATTATTTACTTGTTGGTACTTACACGACAGGTAAGAGTAAAGGCGTGTATGTATTTAGATTCAATTCACAAAATGGAGAAATTCAATGGGTAAGCAGTACAGATAGTGCCACCAACCCTTCATTTTTAGCAGTATCACCAGACAAACAAAAAATATATACTGTCAATGAAACAGGAGGTGATCAGCCCGGTTATGTAAGTGCGTATGAGTTTGATGCTGCTACCGGGCAACTATACTATATCAATAGCCAACCTACCGGTGGTGACCATCCGTGTTATGTAACAGTTGATAAAACAGGCAAATGGGTGATCACTGGAAACTATACAGGAGGCAATATCAGTGTATTCCCTGTTGCTAATGACGGTGGATTGAAACATTATGTTCAAAGAATTCAACACACAGGAAGTAGTGCGAATAAAAGCAGGCAAGAGAAAGCACATGTACACGGTACTTTTTTTTCACCTGATCAGAAGTATCTTTTAGTTCCTGACCTAGGAACGGATAAGGTGATGATGTATCTTTTTAATCCATCTGCCAAACAGCCATTAAAGCCTGCTGCCATGACATTTGCAGCTTCCTCACCCGGCAGTGGTCCTCGTCATCTTGATTTCCACCCCAATCAAAAATATGTGTACTTACTAGAGGAGTTAACAGGTAGTATTAAAGTGTATCGTTACACCAACGGTTATTTAACAGGTATTCAGCAAATAGCAACACATCCAAAAGATTTTTCCGGACAACCGGGTAGTGCTGATATTCATGTTTCACCAGATGGGAAATTCTTATATGCTTCCAATCGGGGTGAAGAAAATAATCTTGCTATTTTTTCAATTGATCAAAATACCGGGAAGCTTACCAGCATTGGTTACCAACCTGTACCGGGAGCAGGTCCCAGAAATTTTATCATTGATCCAAGTGGCAATTTTTTATTAGTAGCGAATCAACGAACCAATAATATTGTAACATATCGCATCAATAGACAAACAGGTTTATTGCAACAGTTACTTCGACAAACAGAAGTGCCTGCACCCGTTTGTTTGAAACTGATTTCCATTCAACAATAACTTAATCCCTCGTTATGCAAAACTGGAAAATAAAACTCTCTTTGTTTCTCAACTATTTTGTTTTTGCCATACTGTTGAATAGTGTGGGTACTGTTATATTACAAGTACAACAGAATTTTGGTGTTTCAGAAAGTTCAGCCTCCACCCTGGAAGCTTTTAAAGACCTGAGTATTGCTGCAGTATCATTCCTTATCTCTTCTTATATCGTAAGGATCGGTTACAAAAACGCTATGCTGATCGCATTAGGTTTCATCAGCATCGTATGTTTCATCATGCCTTTTACAGCTAGTTTCCTTACGACGAAATTATTATTCGCTGCGGTCGGCTCCTCTTTTGCATTGATTAAAATGTCTGTTTACAGTACGATCGGATTGGTCACCAAAAATGAGAAAGAACATATCAGCCTGATGAATTTTATTGAATCTTTTTTCATGATCGGTATCCTTACCGGTTATTTCATCTTCAGTTATTTTGTGGATGATGCCAATCCTCAATCTACTGCATGGCTAAATGTTTATTACCTGCTGGGTGGCATTTCATTGATGGCTTTTCTGCTATTATTATCTGCTTCGCTGGATGAATCTTCTATACAAACAACAGAACAAAAATCCATGCTCAGCGAGTTCAAAGAAATGTTCAAACTGATGGTGAAGCCTATTGTGTTGGTGTTTGTACTCTGTGCTTTCTTTTATGTATTGATAGAACAAAGTATCATGAGCTGGCTACCCACTTTTAACAACAAGGTTTTATTATTGCCAGCTGCCTTGAGTATTCAAATGGCGAGTATTCTTGCAGGATCCACTGCATTAGGTCGCTTCTTTGCCGGATTGGTATTGAAAAAATTGAATTGGCTGATCGTATTGATCTCCTGTGTATTACTGGCAGCAGCATTGGTTCTCGTGGCTATTCCATTGGCTGAAAAATCAACCGGCCAACCGATCACAGGATGGAGTACTGCACCCATTGCAGCATTCGTATTTCCGATGATTGGATTACTGCTCGCTCCTATTTATCCGGCTGTGAACTCTGTAATTCTGAGTACATTACCTGTGAAGCAACACGGGTTAATGTCTGGTCTGATCATTATCTTCTCTGCATTAGGCGGTACAACCGGCTCTATCATTACAGGAAATATTTTTGAACATTATGATGGTAAACAGGCATTTTACTTTTCATTGATACCAATGGCCATACTGATCATATGTTTATTCCTGTTCAGTAGATTACAACAAAAAGAAAAGAAAAGTATTTAGATAAATACATTATGAGTGAGACATATTTTTATATCGAATCCTTATCTCCTTTGTATGAAGATGTACAAAGTGCAGGCATCTTTTCAGACTCTAAATATTTTGTTGACGCTTTACCCAAGCAAAGTGTTTCTACCATACTCGAAAACTATTCAGTTCAAAAAGAAGAAGACGCTTTCAGCTTATTGGATTTTGTTCAAGCTCATTTCATATTGCCTGTATCGCATCAAGAAGCATATTCATCCGCAGATAAATCTATTGATGTACATTTGAGTGAATTGTGGGATGTTTTACAAAGAAATCCTGATACAACAGCCGGTACATTGATCCCTTTACCTTACCCATACATTGTGCCGGGTGGAAGATTCAGAGAAATCTATTATTGGGATAGTTACTTCACCATGCTGGGGCTACAAGTTTCCGGAAGAATAGATTTGATCGAAAACATGATCAAGAATTTTGCGCACTTGATCCATACAATAGGTCATATTCCAAATGGTAACAGAACCTATTATATCAGCAGATCACAGCCACCTTTTTTTGCTTTGATGGTGTCTTTATTGGCATCTATTAAAGGTGAGCAAGTATATCTGGAATATTTGTCGGCATTAGAAAAGGAATATTCATTTTGGATGAAAGGGAGCGAACAACTTTCTGAAAGCAACCCATCCATTCACCGTGTTGTAAGAATGTCCGATGGATCTATCCTAAACCGATATTGGGATGATAACCCTTCTCCAAGACCGGAAGCATATATTGAAGACATTCATATTGCTGCAAAATCAAAGCTGGAACCTTCCATTGTATACAGACATATCAGAGCAGCAGCTGAATCAGGCTGGGATTTTAGTAGTCGCTGGTTTGAGATTCCTGACCAAATGCATACGATTCAAACAACCGATATTATTCCCGTTGATTTGAACTGTTTACTACTTCATCTGGAATCAGTCCTTCATATAGGTTTTCAATTACAAGGTGATCATTCAGCTGCTCAAAGAATTTCCAAGGCAATGAATAAAAGGATCGATGCCATTCAGCATTTTTGTTGGAATCAGGAAGAGCGATTTTATTTTGATCATCATTTCTTTCAAGAGAAAAATACTTCAAGAATTACGTTGGCTGCTTGTTTCCCTTTGTTTATCGGCATTGCCAATGAACAACAAGCAAGTGCCGTAGCAGACAAAATAAAAAGTCATTTGTTGGGTGATGGTGGTGTACTCACAACACATGTAGAGACCGGTCAACAATGGGATGCTCCCAATGGCTGGGCGCCATTACAATGGATAACTTATAAAGGTCTTATGAACTATCAGCAAGATGTTCTTGCCGAAGAAATTCGACAAAGATGGTTGAAGCTGAATGAGAAAACATACCATGAAACAGGTAAGATGATGGAGAAATACAATGTCGCCAATATTCATCTAAAAGCAGGAGGAGGCGAATATCCAAATCAAGATGGATTTGGCTGGACAAATGGCGTTTATCTCGCTCTAAAGGAACAGCGAAATAATAAATTAAGCAACAAGAAATAAGAAGCAAGAATGTTTCATATCCGATTCTTATTTCTTATTTCTTATTCCTTATTCCTTATTTCTTATTTTCTATTTTCTTATCTACTTGACTTAACAATCCACCGACAATGGCAATAGCCATTCCAAGCATCAGAAAAAGATATTGCATGATGTACTCTTCGCCAATAATGATCATTTGTGCAATGACAAGTACACAAATGATGGCTCCTTGAATTACAACAATCGTGTGAAAATGTCTGATTCTTTTTACGACAGTAAAAATGGTAATAATACCCAATATGCCAATTGATAATAAGATGACCCATCCCGGAGTTGAGAAATCATTGAACATAGATCCATTGAGGAAATACACCGGTATACCAAGCGAACTTCCTGTGGGATCGGTAATTAAATGATAACCCACAAACAAAGCTGCACTTGCAGCCAATACCAACATCGCGATGGTCAATTGACGAGCCGCTTTCATAGGCAGAGTTTAGCGTTACGAAAAGTAGATACCTTTAAGTTAGACAGAAAAATAGCCCCTTGCAAGCGCCACTCTAAAAACCTGCATAAAATGTCAATTTCATGGGGTTTTACTGCTGCCGTTTAGTGCTTACCACTTCAATATCAAAAACCAAAACGCTATTGGGCGGAATATCCTTACTACGGGTTCTAATGCCATAAGCCTGTGCTGACGGAATGATCACCCTCACTTTACCACCTACCCTACATTTTGGAACTGCAAGTTGCCAGCCACGAATCAGTCTTCTTAAAGGGAATGTAGCAGGATTATCTCGGGTTTGGTCAAAAATAGTACCATCAGTGAGCAATGATCCTTTGTAGTGAACAGTAACAGTATCAGTCACAGACACAAAATCACCGGTACCTTGCTGAAGAATGTGATAGTAAACAGATTCAATACTTCCTGTAGTATCAAGCTTACCTGTTCTAACAGCTGTTGCGATTTCTTCCAGATCTTTTTTTGCCTGAGCAAGACTATCAGCGTCTTTGGTATAATCGATCACGGGTGCTTTAGCAGTATGATTTCTTTTGAATGCATCTCCGGGTTTTGCTTCTTGAGACATAAAACCACCATTCCATAAGTAGAATTGTTCATTGCTGGTACCTGCACCTATATCAAAACGATCGCCTGCTTTACCGGTGGCATCAGTACTAAACACAGCATCTGTCAATGCTACCCATCTACCATTCTGTTGTTGCACCCACTGATTACCAAATAAAGCTCTTCTTTGAAGATGTCCATTACTCCCCACAAAATTCTCATTAAAGGAATAGAGATTGTTCAATCGTTTTCCATCTTTTGGTGCGCGAAATGCTGCTATCAATTTCCATTTTTGCAATTCAGGAACAAAGAAATAACCCGTATAAATGGTAGTCTGTGAAGCACTATCAGGTAAAGCTGTCAACATAAATCGATAGGTTTCACCTGCTTTCCAATCATACACCCAATGGCTATGTCCACCGGTTCCTTCATTTCCAAAATCATTGGTGATAACGGCATCTCCTTTCGCCAATAATTTCACTTTATCTGCATCTGCTACTTTATTTCTGTCTACTGCCTCATTACCTGCATCCCAGACAGAGAATATCACTCTTCTCTCTTTTTCACTATTCACTTGGATACCAAAATAGCCTCTGGAGAATCCATTGGCCATATAAAAACTGTGTAAATGATCATAGCCTTTAGGAACTGTCACTTCATTATAAAACCCAATGGCTCGAATACTATCTGCGAGAGGATATCTTAGATGTACTGAAGCTGCATTTTTTCTTGGCTTTGCATTATAACGGATACCTTCTGCTGCATTTCCTGAAATATTCAATGACTCGATCTGTATGCCATCACGCAGTAATTTTTTAGCAGACAGTATCACTTCCATAAAACCGCTATCTACAACGGGTATGGTACCTATTCGAACTTCTTTTGTTTTGGTTCCAGCAGGTATTTGTACACTGAACTGTTTACCCCCTGCCAATACTTTGATTTGTTGCGCAACTTTGAATGCTGCACTTTGTAATGAGAGCGTTACAACACCCGGCTTTGAATGGTGGAAATAGAAATGAATTTTCTTAGCTGTATCTACCCATTTATATGTCGATGCATTTTTTTCATTGCTTACCTCATCTTTATCAGAGACCGGCAACAAGTAAGCCGAATGAATCGGAATACTATGTTTTGACTGAGCTTGAAGCAATGAAATGGTTAAGGCGAAAACTAAAAACAGGACAGGAATTTTATACATGTTAGTTGTTTGTGGTTACCAAACTTACTGAAACATGATGAGATGTAGTTTATTGCCACTGAGGACACTGAAAACCACAGAAAAATTCAGTGCATCTCTGTGCCCTCAGTGGCAATATTATTCTACTATGCATTGAAGACTCAAATCTTATGATGCAGAAAATCCCTGAACCAATATCCTGATTGCTTGATGGTACGTAATTGAGTTTCAAAATCAACATGTACTAGACCGAATCGGGCTTTATAACCCTCCGCCCATTCAAAATTATCTGTGAGTGTCCAGGCCAGATAACCACCAATATTGACGCCTTCCTTTTTAGCACGCAGAACCGCTGTAAGGTATTGCTGGAAGTATTCTATTCGATCAATATCATTTACTACCCCATTACTCAACACATCTTTGAATGCAGCACCACTTTCTGAAATCATGATTTGTTTTACGCCTCCATACAACCAAAATCTTTTGATCATCCTGTAAAAACTATCGGGATTGATTTCCCACCCCATCGCAGTATGAGGTACTTTACGAGTAACAGCTTTTACTTCAGAAGCTTGTACAAATGGAATGAGTGGATTATATTTCACTGTCGTACTGAAATAATTCTGTATTCCAATAAAATCAAAATTGAACTGCATTCTTTCGGTGTACTTCCAAGCTTTATTATGAAGATGTAGTTTATCCAGCAATGTAAATCCTGGCTCCTGGGGATAGCCTCTGCCAAGTAATGGTTCAATAAACAGTCGATTTAGTAAGATATCCGCACGTCTGGCTGCCTTCACATCTTCTTCCTTTTGTGTATAGGGCATTACTTCACTGCAAGAAAAACTGGTTCCGATATTAGCACGTGAAATATTGGCTCTAATGATCCTTCCACCTTCGGCCTGACATAAAACTGCATTGTGCACTGCCGGTAAAAAATTACTCAGACCTGTTTTTCCGGGTGCATGTTTACCCAGCATATAACCCAAAGAAGTGAAGCCCATTGGTTCATTTAAAACGATCCAATTTTTGACCTTATCCCCAAAAGCATCTGTGCAAACTTGTACAAATCTTGTAAACCACTTCAGCATCTGATGACTTGTCCAGCCACCTTCTTTTTGAAGTGCTGCAGGAAGATCCCAATGATAGAGCGTTACAAACGGAACCAATCCAAGTTGTAAACATTCATCAATAACACGATGATAAAAAGCGATGCCTTCTTTATTGATTTTACCTGTTCCTTCCGGCAAAATGCGGCTCCATGAAATAGAAAACCTGAAGCAATTAAAACCCATGGCTTTTACGAGCATCAGATCATCTTTGTAACGATAATAAAAGTCAGAAGCTGTGGTCGGTTTTCCATTACCCTTGATCTTGCCCTGCCGTTTTGAAAACTGATCCCAAATAGATGCACCACGACCATCTACATTCCATGCGCCCTCATTTTGTGCTGCTGAGATAGCTACACCCCATAAAAAATCTTTACCGAATGATTGTTTGAGTAATGCGTGCTGTTGGTGCAAAGCGGGAATTTTACACGAAATTCATCTATTGACCTAATCCTCCCATATTAAGGATTTGTTACGTACTCGAAAAGATGGTATCTATCAAATAATACTATTCCATCATAAATTCCCTGGTATTTGTACATTTATTGTATGATCAGCTATAACCCAAAAGACTGGCTCCGGTTCTTATTCACTTTACACCGTACAGATACAGTCAGACAACTTTTTCCACTGATTGTTTTTATCGGGTTTTACTCATGGGGAATTGTTTATCTGGAGGCTAATTATCTGAAGCTAACACAGAACAGTTATGCCAAAAATATTACTACGATGCATAGCTTATTGGGCTTTGCCATTTCCATGCTACTTGTTTTCCGAACCAATACTGCTTATGACAGATGGTGGGAAGGAAGAAAGTTATGGGGGTCATTGGTGAATAACAGTAGAAATCTTGCAGTAAAATTCAATAGTATTCTTTCAAGAGAAGATGAAAAAAACAGGAGTTTTTTCAAAAAAATCATCCCGCTTTTTGCAAGCGAATTGTGTATCCATCTGCAAAATGAGAAAACCAGACTAGCATTGGATGCCGATCCGCATCCTGAGATTGCAGGTTTCGACAGTAGTAAGCATATCCCGAACCAGATCGTTGCATTGATGATGAACAAGGTTCATTTACTGCACCGAGACAAATACATTTCTGATTACCAGCTGTTGTTTTTAAATAATGAGTTACAATCCTTCCTGGATATCTGTGGTGCTTGTGAACGAATTAAGAATACACCCATTCCTTATTCGTATAGCGCATTCATCAAGAAATTCATTTTCTTTTATGTAATAACACTACCACTTGGTTTTGCATTGAGTTTGGGTTATCTCACGATTCCGGTTGTGATCTTTATCTTCTATGTTCTCGCAAGTTTAGAAATCATTGCAGAAGAAATTGAAGATCCTTTCGGAAAAGATGACAATGACCTGCCTATGCAGAAGATTGCAGAGAATATCGGTAAAAATGTTCAGGATATTTTAGCGTAATATGAAAAATATCCTTTAGCAAAAGGATATTTTTCGCAGTCACAGAGGATGAATATTAAACTAATTTCTTAAAGATTTTTAGACTCGCGCTAACGAATTTTACAACTCATTTTCCCACCTAAAGAATCTCTTATTTAAGGAAATTCTTTAGTTCAACTACTTTGTATTCCTGTGAAGCTTTAAATATTTCATCAAAAACAAATCCATGAGCTGCTCCATATATGATCAAAATTCGCTCCTCAGGTTCTATTGATATTTTTTTTACGTTGCTGAATATGCGTGTATTTCTCATGTACCAATGACCTGTAAGATCTGCCCCAGCATATGTTCCTTTATTACCAACATGAACTAACCCTGTAAACCAAACTCTTTTACTAATACGTCTAAAAGAATTCCCATTTAAAAATAACAGAGATTCTTTTAGATTTAGTGAATATGTAACTGAGTCATTGTATAAATTTTGCTTCAGATTGATTAATTCCATTTTCTTCATCTCAGAAGCTCCTCCCATTTCAATTGGATATTTATCCCAGTCTTTGACCTCTCTTACAGAAGACGGTTGTTGGGGTCTATTATCAATACAATATATTTTTTCATGCCCCATCATTTTTGCCAATCTGAAACCTATTTGATATGCTTCATGTACACCCAAATCGAACTTTCCTAGAAGATAGGCTTTATATCGAGAATTATAAATAGAGTCTTCGTTTTCCAGTTTTTCAATGCAAATCTTAGTGGGCTTAAATTGCTTTAAAGCTAAAACTAGTTCTTCTATCTCCTTTTGCTTAGCTTCACTTTTCATGTTAGGAACTTGCCCGGGCTTCCAATCACTACCATCAGATTTACTATCAAAATGATAAGTACCTAAAATTAAGACTTGGTGTTGGGGGTTAGGCAAATCAAGTAATCCTTTCTCTATTTTCAGCAAATTGGATTTATTAACTATAGATTGAGAAAACCCTGAACTAACTATCAAAATAGCTAATAATATACTAAATGAAATTCTACAAAAAGAAAACATGCCAAATTGGTTTATGATGATTATTTAAATAGATTGATACTACGTTAATCGAAACTCGTCTATAATAGACTACCTCAAACTTGTATAGCTTATTAAACAAAGTCCATTAATTTAACGCTCCAAGATTTAAAAGGTTACAGAGAAAATTTTAAAATATTAGCTAACCTGGTAATAGAATTATAGTTTAATCTTTAAAGCTATTCATTTGTAAAATCAAAATTTTGCTTACCGTATTTCCCATTGCGTTTCCCCTCGATACTTGCATATAGACTCTGTTTAATTCTTCGATAAGCAATTCGTTGTGGAAAATCATGCGTAGGATTTTCTGCTATGAACTCACTACCCCGCATGAATATAACCTTGAATGGTACGGCATTCCCACCGTTTTGATTCATGACTGTTGGTGAATAGATCCAATCACCATTTCTATAAGCCATTTTAATCGTCTCCTGAGGAATACTATCACCGGTAGTTTTTACAAATAAACTGCGCCCTTGCAGTGTACTGTCATCTTTTGCTTGCCAGATCTCAACGATGGTGCCTTGTGGGGTATTGATTTTCCAGGTTCCGATCATCCATTGAACGGCTGTAGTGCGTTGGCTATAGCCGATAACGCTAAAAATCAAGTAAAGAATAACAAGCATATTCTTTTTCATGCTATGGTTATTTAAAGGGTTTACAATTGCTAAGTCTAGTAGGACAATATCTGACTACTAAAGTAGTTTTTCCCTGCTTAAGTTTCGGTATTTAGAGTTTAAGCTAACCAGAAACACTTTAACTATGCACGAAATCATATAATCGTTGCATAAATGATAACCAAAAAGTTTTTATTGACTTTTTCATACCGAAAGAAAAGTCAGTCAATCGAAATAATGAATGACATAATCTTAGTATTTATCTTTGCCTTATTATCAGATCATACTAGCAATAAAGCAATCTCCCCTGTTGAAAGTATGACTACATACTACATTTTATAAGATGCGGTAACAGTTGACGGCTATTACTGATCACATTGAGAAAGTTGTTGACCGTAAACTACCCTGCACATGAAAAGCTTTTCAAAAATGACTGCCCATCAACGGGTCAGTATCAAAATGATTATTGCCGATGACCACGATATATTCCGACATGGTTTACAAGATATTCTTGAAACAATTGCTGACTATCATGTGGTGGCCAGCTGTCGTAGCGGTAAAGAGTTAATCGAAGCTGCTAAAAAGTATCGACCGGATCTTATTATCAGTGATCTTAAAATGCCAGGTATGAATGGGATCGATGCGATTCGAACCATCCATCTCAATCAACCTGAAATCAGATTCCTTGCACTTACACATTTTGATGATGAATTCATGATCGCCTCTGCATTGGATGCAGGCGTAACAGGATATGTAACAAAGGGTGTCAATAAAGATGAATTATTTCAAGCTATAGACTACGTGCATAAAAATCTTACTTTTTATTGTAAGAGTACTTCCCATAAACTTGCACTGATGGTAAAAAAAGGTGTTTACAATCCATTTTCTCAAAAACAAAAACAGATATTCACAGATACAGAAAAGAAAATAATCACATTGATTTGTGATGATAAAAGTAGTAAAGAGATAGCGCAACAACTTTCGCTAAGTGTTCGAACTGTTGAGAACTACAGGTCTACAATTTTCAGGAAGATGAATGTAAACAGTTTGGCAGGTATGACAATTTATGCGATTAGAAATGGTTTTTATCAGTATGAACAGGCATGATCATCAGGTAGCTTCAAACCATATCGGTTTTGTATCATCGGGGTCTGCATTATAGTTGATAAAAAGTTCCTCGCCTGATTTCACCGGCTTGACTGTTCTAATCTGTATCAACTCATGTTCAAAATCCATTTCATAGATGCAATTAGCTGCATAGGAATGATTATATATCGATACATAACCCAAGGCAACGCATGCCCCTTTCATTTCATCTCCCCATTCAAAAATATAATCAAACAACATTGTTTGCTCTACACTTTTTCGTTCTTCAGGAGTTAGAACCAATACAGGAGATATTTCAATAATGGTGTCGCTGGCTATATCTTCCGTTGTAAATACACCTCTCCCTCTATTCTCAGACGGTCCAATAGTAAGAAAAGGTAGAATCATTGCCAGCTAATTTGTGTTTCGGGTAAAGATAGCACTACATCTGAAAAGTTTAGATGACAAAACCAACCTAATGGAGCTTTCGGTATTACTTATTAAATTGCAGACATGTCACTGGAATTGGAACAACTGAATTTGAATGAGCAGTTTGAAGAACTGATCGAAAAAGAAGATAAACTGGAGATCAGAGAATTTCTGGATCATCAGAATATCAGTGATGTAGCCGGGCTCATCAATGATTTTCCTGAATATGAGGCGCAGATCATTGCTAATATGGCCATACATCGCGCAGCCAGTGTGTTTAAAATCCTAGATATCGCCCAACAAAAAGATATCGTCAAAGAACTACCCTCATCTAAAACAGCTGAACTGCTCAATGAACTACCGGCAGATGACCGTACAGACTTTTTAGAAGAACTACCTAAAGCTGCTATTAGAGATCTGATCAAATTATTAGATCCGGAGGAAAGAAAAATCACATTATCCATGCTAGGCTATCCTGAAGATAGTGTTGGACGATTGATGACACCCGATTATGTGTATGTATATGCGCACAACTCTGTTTCTGAAGTTTTTACCACTATTAGAAAGTTTGGCAAAAACAGTGAAACCATTGATGTGATATATGTCATTGATGAACATGGTGCACTGATAGATGATATCCGAATCAGAGATGTGATTTTAGCTGCTCCCGATAAGCGTATGGATGAAGTCATTGATGGAAGAGTGGTTTCCTTAAATGTTCATGATGACCAAGAACATGCCAATCAGATTTTCAAAATGAATAATCGAGTTGCTCTGCCTGTAGTAGACGATAATAATATTCTATTGGGGATTGTAACCATTGATGACATGTTATGGGTTGCTAATGAAGAATTCAGTGAGGACATGCAAAAAATTGGGGGTACGGAAGCTTTAAATGAACCTTATCTTGACATCCCCTTACTCAAATTATTCAGAAAAAGAGTGGGCTGGTTAATCGTTCTCTTTTTGGGAGAAATGCTTACTGCCACAGCGATGGGATATTTTGAAGATGAGATTGCCAAAGCGGTTGTATTAGCATTATTTGTTCCATTAATCATTTCCAGTGGTGGCAACAGTGGCTCACAGGCTTCTACCCTTATTATTCAGGCAATGGCAGTAGGAGAAATCACGATCGGAGATTGGTGGCGTGTATTACGAAGAGAAATTTTGAGTGGCCTTTTACTGGGCGCTGTCTTAGGTATTATCGGTTTTGTTCGTGTAGCTGTATGGCATTCCTTCTTCCCGGAAATTTATGGAGATCATTGGATGATGATCGCATTCACTGTAGGATTTTCACTTGTGGGTGTTGTGCTTTGGGGAACACTTTCAGGATCCATGCTACCTATTTTCCTGAAAAAACTAGGGGCTGACCCCGCAGTATCTTCTGCTCCTTTTGTTGCTACATTAGTAGATGTTACAGGACTGATTATTTATTTCAGCTTTGCATATTTCTTCTTACAAGGACTACTACTCTAAAATCATTTTCGATTCGCAGATACTGCCAAAGAGTAATGAGCATTTTGTAATTCCAGATCATTTGCCAATTTCAGTAAGGATCTTTTTGCATACCAAGCAACAGCTATTCTAGTTAAATAAACTGATACCAATGCAAATGGAATATATAATAGGATGATGGGAATAAGTCCTAACCTATTGAATGAAATAACATCTGCAAATACAAACAATAAATAGATTACCAATGTGTAACCGGGCAGTATATTCCAAAAGCTTTGTTGATTAAGAGAATAATAACGCACGACGGTTTTTTCCAGTTCTATATTCTGGCTATCTGTAAACTGATGAAATCTGGCTTTGAATATTCTCTTTCTGCAAGAAAAGGCATTGATATCCTTTGCAATAATTCTGATATCATCGATATCCGACAAAATAGTCCGCTGTGACATAGTAATAATAAATTTATTAATCAGCGGGGGGAAACTGAACTTCAAAAATACAATTAATCTTTTCAAAAAAAACTGCGAAAAAACGCAATACACATAAATAGGTATGATTTCTGACAGCAGTCTATATCGAGCTGGATTTAATTAGATGACTTTCTGTTTATTTTTTCTTTTACCCAACCAAATCAATAATCCGGTTATGGGTAAACTTGCTGCAATCAACGCAGCTAAGAATGCCCCAATCCTACCTGGATAACCCAATACTGCTCCGATATGAATATCATAATTCATTCTTCTGATACGATCAGATAAGGTTCGTACATCACTATATTTACCCCAGCCAAACGCGCCCTCAAATTCCTTGCCTGTATACTGATCAAAGTAGCGGTAGTCTGTTTTATAGAAAATCTTTTCAGATGGGTTAGCCCTCACCAAAATTGCAGCACTATCAGTTTGAGGTAATATAAGTTCAACTGCTTTATAGGTATCACTCATTTCATTTTCTAACTGATACCAAACTTTATCGATTGTTTTACTGACACTTCCGATACTTTTTTGACTCGTATCAGATAATGGTAATTTTTGTTGAATGATCGACTGCTTTTCGCCCGTAATCTTATATACAGTTTTTGCAAAACCATCGAATGCCCAAATGAGTCCGGTAAAAACAATGAAGATCAATATCCAACTGGCATAAAAGCCCAATACATTGTGTAAATCATAGTTTAGTCTTTTAGTAGAAGTGCCGAACTTGATCTTAAATCTCGCTTTCTTAGCAGCCTTATTTCTGGGCCACCATAAAATGATGCCACTAATAATCATGATAAAAAAGATCAGCGTACTCCAGCCAACAATCTCCTGACCATATGGAATTAACAGTGTAAAATGTAAATACAGAATGATATTGTAAAAATCGTTCCGCATATTTTTCGTCTTCAGTACTGTTCCATCATAAGGATTCATGAACACCGCGTGATAGTATCCTCCCTTCTCAAAAAATAATGCATATGCAGCTTTGTTTGGCTGGCCATAATACAATCGTTTGGCTTTTTTATCAGGTATCTGCTTTTCAGCAATCGCAATGAGTGCAGCAGCCGGTAAAAACCGATCTTTTCGGACTTCTACCGATCTATATGGTTGCGTGAGTTGCTGTAATTCCGGTGCAAAGCAATAAATCGCACCAGTAATTGAAACAACAAATACCACTAGCCCGGTAGCAAGACCGAGCCAGAGGTGTATTCTTAATACTATTTTACGAATAGCAGGTGGTAATTTCAGAAACACTGATCAGTATTTACTTGATGAGGGATTAAAAACGAAAACTAATATTCGCTGACATTCTACGCGGTAGTTGAGGTTCAACAGTTGTCCATCCTTTGAAGTAGCGCTCATTGAAAACATTATCTACTTTCAAAGCAATTCGAAATAAAGGTGCCTGATAAAATAAGGTAGAATTTACCACGGTATATGCAGGAAGTGTGAAGACGCCATTGACACTATTATTAGTGATTAGATTTTCACTCGCATAGTTTCCACCAAGCCCGATTCCCCATCCTTTCATTTTTCCATGAACAAATTGATAGCTTGTCCAAAAATTTACCAGTTGTTCAGGACCTGCAGTAACAGGTCTTCTGCCATTACTTGCAGGATCTGTTTTATCGTTCAAACTTTTGTTCAAGCTATATCCTGCAATCAAATTCCAACCCGGCAATGGATTAGCAGTGATATCCGCTTCAAAACCTTTGCTATACATGTTACCATCTTGAATCGTAAATCCTACTCGGGAAGGATCAGGACGTGTGATATTGGTGACATAAATATGATAGTATGATAGTGATGCGGTGATTTTACGATTTAATAATTCCGCTTTAACACCTCCTTCCCACTGATTGGCTTGTTGTGGTTTGAAATTATCGACAGTCCCATCAGGCTGTGTAACAGCATTCACATTTCGAAAGCCATTCATATAGTTACCGAATAAAGACACTTTATCTTTTACGATCTGATACACCAATCCTAGTTTTGGAGAAACTGCAGTTTGTGCAAATGCACCAGCAGTCGTATTGGTTCGATGCGTCAAAGTACCTTTGTTATCAAAGCGATCAATGCGTACACTCATCATAGCCATCAATTGATCAGTAATATTTAGCACATTCGATACATAGGCACTATACGTATAACTATTCGTCGTATTTCTGGTGGGATTATTATTTTGTGCCAATCGGGTATCTAATGCAGCTTTGTTCAATTGTGTATACTTATTATCAGTTCTGATCGCATTCACAGTATCAAACAAAACATAGGCAGAACTATTATTTTGAGCTGAAAGATGCAACACATCGATACCTGCGACCATTCTGTTTCTCATTTTACCGATTGTAAAATCGCCGATGAAATTTTGCTGAAAACTGGTTGAATAACCGGTTGCATTTTGATTACTCATGTAACGATTCAACAATGAATCACCGGGAAGTATATACATGACATAAGAATAATATCCATCAGACTTACGAGTGCTTCTTGAAATATTGGTTTGTGAAGTCCATGCTCCGGATAACTTATAAGTCATCTGTCCAAATAAATTCAGGGTTGGTGTTTTGATCGTAATATCATTACTGGTGAATGATCGATTAAAGTCTACTTTTAACTCGTTAACATTAGTAGCATTCAATTTTCGAGTTCTATTCAGGAATAACATCAAGGGGTTAGTTGCTTCTGATTGATAAAACTCTGTATTTAATAAGAAGGATAATCTTTCATTAGCCTTGAAAGAAAAAGAAGGCACTACAAAAATAGATTTCTTAAACCCTGCATCCTGAAAGCTTCCTTCTGAATGATAGGCTGTGTTGAGTCTGAATAGAGATGTTTTAGACGTATTCAAAGGTGTGTTGATGTCGGCTGTTAATCTGTTCAATCCGAACCCTCCACTTGTATAACTAATCTCCCCACCTGTTGTATCGTAAGGACGCTTGGTCTGTAAGTTGATCAGTCCGCCAAAAGACACCAAACTGCTTCCGAATAAAGTTCCAGATGGACCTTTGATCACTTCAATTCTTTCGATATTTGCGGGATCGAGTCCGCCATTGCTTAATCCTGCTACTCCATTGATCATTGAGGTTTGTACACTAAATCCACGCAAAGAGAAATAAGCAGCACCATCACCACCTCTTCCTGTAGATGTCCATAATTTATCAATACCTGGAGCATTTTTTAGGGCATCATCAAATTGAGTGATCACTTGCTCTTGCAATAAACTAGCAGTAATCGTGTTATACACTTGTGGATTTTCCAGATTCTTCAAAGGCATACGTGCCACAGTTGCGCTGGATGTTCGGTAAAATTTTCTTCTACCACTGTTGACAGTCACTTCAGCCAATTCAGTAATACCTGTTTCAATAATAATAGATATTGTACTGGTTTCTTTGTCTTGAACCTCTACCACTTTTGTTGCAGTACCAAATCCTGAAGAACTTATTACCAATGAATATTGTCCTGCATTGATATTTCTGAAAGCAAAAAAACCTTCTTCATCAGTTAATACTATTCTATTATTTTCTTTAATAGTAACAGTTGCATAGATGACCGGAGTACCATTATTTGTAATTACTTTTCCTTTAATGATAGCTGATCCCGGTTCATTATCAAATGCAAATACGGATCCTTGTGAAAGAGAGATGAGTAAAACAATAATAAATGAGATGAAACGAGCAATTGTATTTCCTATTCTTTTCATGAACGCTTTAATTTTAAGCGGCAAAACTCAGCGTTCATAAAAAGACAACAAGTAGATAAGCGGAATTCGTTTTACGCAATCAGGAAACTGACGATTAAATGACAATCAAGATAACTTCTGCAACAGATTGGCTTTAACGGTAGTAAACCATTCATCTTTAAGTATGCTCAAAACGATGGAATCTCGTCTGCCTCCTTCAACTTTATTAGCATGACTTCTTAATACTCCTTCAACAACACATCCAATACTTTTCATGGCGGCAATACTGCGCAGGTTGTTATTATCTGCTCTAAATTCTACCCGTTCCATTCCTATTTGCTCAAAGGCAAATGCTAGAAGTAAAAATTTACAATGTTTATTTAAACCCGTTCCCTGAAACTCTTTTCCATACCAAGTGAAGCCTAACTGTAAAGTTTGGTGTTGTAATTGGATATCATAGAATCGGGTACTTCCTGCGTATGCTTGTTTCTTCTTATCAAAAACAATAAAAGGATATTCAGTTCCCTTTTTACGAGCCTCAACTGCAAATTCTATATACTTTTTAAGATTCTCCTCTCCTGCTGCTTTTTGCAAGGAATAATTCCATATTTCCGGTTGATTTTGTGAAAAATGCCGCAAATAGTCGCAGTCTTCTGTTTTCAAAGGACGCAGTAAAACGCATTCATTTTCTAAAACATACTCCTTGGAAAGATCAAATATGTAATGCATTGAATTTATTTGAGTTTATATTGAATATTTGTAACTTTTTACGCTAATACGGTAGTAAGTTACCGTTGATTATTGAACTCTTAAATGAAAATGTATGTGCGGTATCGTTGGATATGTAGGCCACAGAGAAGCCTACCCAATAGTATTAAAAGGACTTAAAAGATTGGAATATCGAGGGTATGATAGTTCGGGTGTTGCCTTATTGAACAACGGCCAACTGAATGTTTACAAGAAAAAAGGTAAAGTGGCCGAAATGGAAGAAGATACGATGGGAAAAGATGTTCATTCCCACATTGGTATTGGTCATACACGTTGGGCAACTCATGGTGAACCTAGTGATCGTAATGCACACCCACATTTATCACAGAGTGGTGAACTAGCGATGATTCACAATGGTATCATTGAAAATTATGCGCACATTAAACAAGAGCTGATCACAAAAGGCTACTCGTTTAAAAGTGATACTGATACTGAAGTATTACTCAACTTCATTGAAGACATCAAGATTAACAATCATTGTTCTCTTGAAGAAGCTTTACGTATTGCATTGAAACGTATAGTTGGTGCATACTGCATCTTATTGATTTCAAAAGATGATCCGGAAACTATTTTGGCCGCCAGAAAAGGTAGTCCACTGGTGATTGGCATCGGCAAAGGCGAACATTTTCTTGCAAGTGATGCCTCGCCTATCATTGAATACACCAAAGAAGTAGTGTATGTGAATGATTATGAGATTGCAATCGTTCGTCCGGATGAACTGATCTTAAAAAATCTCGGCAACGAAAAACAAACACCTTTCATAACCAAGCTGGACATGGAATTGGCTGCTATTGAAAAAGGTGGTTATGATCATTTCATGATCAAAGAAATTCATGAACAACCGGATACCATTTTCGACTGTTTGCGCGGAAGATTACTTCCTCAAACCGGCCAGATTATTATGAGTGGTGTCGATAATCATATTGAAGCATTAAAAAATGCGCAACGCATTTTAATTGTTGCCTGCGGAACCAGTTGGCATGCAGGTTTGATCGCTGAATACCAGATTGAAGAGTTGTGCCGTATACCGGTAGAAGTAGAATATGCTTCCGAATTCAGATATAGAAATCCGGTAGTAAATAAAGGTGATGTGATCATTGCCATTTCACAAAGTGGGGAAACAGCAGACACATTGGTAGCATTGGAAAGTGCCAAAGAAAAAGGCGCATTCATTTTCGGTGTTGTCAATGCTGTGGGAAGCAGTATCGCCAGGTTAAGTCATGCAGGTGCCTATACACACGCCGGACCAGAGATTGGTGTTGCAAGTACCAAAGCGTTTACCGGACAACTAGCAGTACTTACGATGATGGCTTTAAAGATAGGATATGCCAAAGGCACTATTGATGAGAAACGTTATCTTGGATTGATGAAGGAATTGGAAGCTATTCCCGAAAAAGTGAAGGAAATTCTTGCAGACACTTCTAATATCCAACGCATCGCTTCGAAGTATAAAGATGCCAGTGATTTTCTATTCCTAGGTCGTGGATATAATTTTCCGGTAGCATTAGAAGGTGCTTTAAAATTAAAAGAGATCTCTTATATCCATGCGGAAGGATATCCGGCTGCAGAAATGAAACATGGTCCTATTGCATTGGTTGATGATAAATTACCGGTGGTATTTGTAGCAACCAAAGATTCCTATTACGAAAAAATTGTTTCAAACGTTCAAGAAATTAAAGCCAGGAAGGGAATGGTGATCGCTGTGGCCACAGAAAATGATCAAATCATACCGGGTATGGCAGATGATGTGATGTTTGTTCCCGATACTGATGAAGTGATTGCCCCATTATTAAGTTGTATTCCGTTGCAACTATTAAGTTACTATGTGGGTGTAGCAAAAGGTCTGGATGTAGATAAACCAAGAAACCTTGCCAAGAGTGTTACGGTTGAATAAAAAAGATCATGATGTCTGTTTCAGTAGAAACAGCTGTATAGTCAAATCATCTGCAACATGCCAAAAAACGCCATATTAAAGACCCCATTATCCTCTTTGGGTTATCAGTTTGTATCAACACCTTTTTTACCAAAAGGGAAAGATGAGTACTATCTGCGTAATATGCAAAACCGAAATGGTATTGCCTATCGCACATTAAACGCTTATGAAATTGAGGTTCTAGTAAGGAACCGAAATACCAGCGACGATTGGAATAAAATTTTGGTATCGGATGCATTCAATCCTGAGTTGGTAAAAAATTGTAAGTTTTTCGGACTTGTTCGTATTGGTAAATTGGAACCATTTTGTTTGGGTTTTAGTGATTTGAAAGTGCCTGTTGGATTGTATAATTCTACGATTATCAGTTGTGATTTTGGTGATAATGTATGCATCGACAATGTCAATTACTTATCTCATTATATTATCGGAAGCGAAGTAATCATTACCAATGTCAATGAATTGGTATCGACTAATCATGCCAAATTTGGTAACGGTATTATTAAAGAAGGGGAATCAGAAGATGTGAGAATATGGATGGAGATCTGTAATGAAAATACCGGCAGAAGGGTTTTACCTTTCAATGGGATGTTAGCTGGTGATGCTTTATTATGGAGTCGGGATAAAGATGATAAAATTCTACAGGATAAATTCAGACAATTTACTGAAGCAAGATTTGATAATAAGAGAGGTTATTATGGAAAGATCGGCGACAGGACTGTGATTAAAAACTGTAGCATCATTAAAGATGTATGGATTGGAACAGATGCTTATATCAAAGGCGCCAATAAGTTAAAAAACTTAACGATCAATTCAGGGCAAGAAGGCAGGACACAAATTGGAGAAGGTTGTGAAGCCGTTAATGGGATCATTGGTTTTGGCTGTAAAATGTTTTATGGTGTAAAGGCAGTACGCTTCATCATGGCATCTCATTCTCAATTAAAGTATGGAGCTAGATTGATTAACTCATACTTAGGACACAATGCAACCATCTCTTGTTGTGAAGTATTGAATTCATTGATTTTTCCTGCGCATGAACAACATCATAACAACTCATTTCTCTGTGCTGCGTTGGTCATGGGACAAAGTAATATTGCCGCTGGTGCGACTATTGGATCCAATCATAATAGCAGAGGGGCAGATGGTGAGATCATCATGGGACGTGGGTTCTGGCCAGGATTATGCGTGAGTCTGAAACACAATTCTATTTTTTCAGGATTTACTATTCTGACTAAAGGTGATTACCCGGCTGAGTTAAATATCAAAGTACCCTTCTCATTGGTAAGCAATGATGTAAGTAATGACCAATTATTGGTGATGCCGGGTTATTGGTTTTTATATAACATGTATGCATTAGCCAGAAATGCATGGAAGTATGTAGACAGAGATAAAAGAACCGAACGTATTCAACTCATTGAATATGATTATCTCGCTCCTGATACTGTCAATGAAATGTTTGCTGCACTTACCATTATGGAGGAAGCAACCGGACATGCCTATCATAAAGCCCAGCATAACAGTCGTAAACCACTGAGCCAAGAGGAAGCTATCTTAACCGGCAAACAACTACTGCTGAGTGCTGATAAAATAGTTGATCAGTTAGAAATAACAGTAGATGATTTTGAGAATAGTAAGAGAAAAGTAATCCTATTAAAAACCAGAACTGCTTATCATCTATTTAGAGACCTGATCCGTTATTATGGTGTGGTACATTTGATTGAATTGATACAAGAACAACAGATTCGAACAGTTGAAGGAATTCAAAAATTGATCCCTGCTAAAAATAAAAGAAATGAGTGGGTGAATTTAGGTGGACAACTAATTCCTAAACTTGAGCTAACGCAATTGAAAGAAAAGATTAAAACAGGAAAGATTAAATCTTGGGATGATGTTCACCAGAATTATCAACAATTGGGAAGTCGATATCATAAGCAAAAAGCATTACACGCATTGGCAGCTTTAGAAGAAATAGAAGAGCAATCACTTCGAAAATTAACACCACAAACACTCCAACAATACCTCAATCATACCATAACCGTTAAAGAATGGATGACCAAGGGTATTCATGAATCCAGAGCAAAAGATTATCAAAATCCTTTCAGAAAAATGGTCTACGAAAGTTTTGCTGAAATGAATACCATATTGGGAAAACTGGAAGACAATGGTTTTATCAATCAGCAAATGCAGGAACTGGTTTCTTTTAAACAAAAGATTCAATCGATCAAAAAATCATTCAAACTAAAAGCATAAAAAAAGGTAACCATCTTTCGAAAGAAAGAATGGTTACCCCGTTTTAAAATCCTGATGGATATTGGATCTTAAAACCGCAAACCTAAACCGAGCTGAATCTGCTGGTTGGTCCACTTATCTTTATTATCGATATCATTGATATTTTGTAATCCGATATTATATCTACCATAGATACGAAGGAACTTAAAATTCAGTTGCCCACCCGCTACCATAGAGAAATCACCAGATTTGAAGGCTGATTCCCCATTTTGTAACAAGGTTTTATCCTGATTTAATAATATACCAAACTGTGGGCCCACATTTAAAGTAAGGATGCCCGCTACAGAATAGCGCAATAAAACAGGGATCGACAAATAATCGAGTTTGATCTTCTCATTATTATTAAATGGATTGATCTCCGTCGGATAAATAGCATTGAAATTCGTTCTCTTGGTACTTGTTTGGCTCCAAAGTACCTCAGGCTGAATGCCCCATTTTCTATTGATATCCAACTCTAGAAAGCCCCCTACATGATAAGACATATCAAATCCGTCTTTAAATGATTGGCCGGATATTTTATTCAGGTTGGTTCCTAATTTAACACCCACTCTTGCTCCTTGGGCATTCACCAAATGGATAGTGCCAAACAATACAATAACTGCTACTAATAACTTCTTCATAAGGTTTATTTTAATACTTATTCCTTTTCAAGCACCGTGCCAAAAATCAGGTACAAGATGCAAATCAAGGCCGTAACGCTGCACAACCATTTATTATTGTATTTGTTTAACGTTATATGGAAGTTTTAACAGATAAGGATATTGACCGTATTATAGAGATGGCTTGGGAAGACCGTACCCCCTTCGAAGCGATTTTATTCCAATTTGGGCTGAAAGAAAAGGAAGTGATCGAACTAATGCGTGCAAATAGTAAAAAAAGCAGCTTTAAAATGTGGCGTAAAAGAATGGCCGGCAGATTTACCAAACATGCAAAACTCAGAACCGAAGATGTCAGTAGGTTTAAATGTTCCCGCCAAAAAACCATCAGTATGAATAAAATCAGTAAAAGATGATGGATTATCGCATTACTTTGTAGCAAATGATTTTTATGCGGATTGTGTTTCTTCTGATACTGACAATATCTTTTTCTTCCCTCAAAGCCCAACACCACCATATTTCCGGGGATGGCTATGCCGATAGTGTCAACAAAGGTTTGATTGCTAAGGATACCATGAAAGGCAGTCCGAAAAGAGTATCCATGAAAACAATCGGTAATACTCATATTCATATCGAATACGGATCTCCGGGTGTTAAAGGAAGAATGATTTGGGGCGGGCTAGTGGCATATGATCAAGTATGGGCAACAGGCGCTCATAATGCTACTTCTATTGATTTTTCTACAGATGTAAGTATCGGAGGAAAGAAAATTAGAAAAGGAAAATATGCGCTTTTCACAATACCCGGTAAAACTGAATGGACCATCATTATCAATACTAACTACCAACAACATCTTGCCGATTCGTATGATTCAACTGAAGATGTCGTACGCATAAAAGTAAAGCCGGTAAAGCAACAAAGAGTTACACAAAGACTCACCTATTCGGTAGTTCCTTCCGGTAAAGATGCTGCGGTACAAATACAGTGGGAATATTTGAGTGTTTCTCTTCCTATTAAAGTAGGATGATGTTATCGGTCAATCACCGGTGATTTCCCATCCCCTCTTTTATCCGTACCAATATCATACCCAATAATTTTTCCATTAGGATCTCTTAGAATCCTGATACCATGGGCATTTCCGATACTTCCCCTGATGATTTGATGTCCTTTACGTTTTAAAACTTCTATTGACTCTACAGACATATCAGGATCAACACGAATAAAATTAGGTTCTACAAATGCGATCTTAGGAGCATCAATCGCTGACTGCATATCCATGCTATGATCAATCAAATTAAAAATGATCTGCGGCACATTTTGTGTAATCGTATGTCCGCCAGGTGTTCCCAAAGCAGCCCATGGTAATCCTTGTTTCAGAATAATGACCGGACAATCACCCGAAAGCTTATGTCTACCGGGAAATGCATCCATCGGATTTCCTTTGGGTTCAAATGTGGAATACGCCATGGAGTTGTTCATACAGATTCCGGTTCCTTCTACAAAAACACGGCTACCAAAAGAGTTACCAAGTGTTTGCGTTGCACTCACCATATTACCCCATTGATCAATGACTACAAAATGAGTGGTATTCTTACTCTCTACGCTGAAGGGCAATTGAAATACAGAAGCTGTGTCTTTACTCAATCTAGCTACAGTATTTCTTAGGGCTTGGGTAGATAAAATGCTATCAATGGGCGCACGACGAACATCAGGATCAAAAGAGTATGCCAATCTTGCTTTGTAAGATTCCTTGGTTATTTCAGCAAACCAATGAAGATAATCGCCGCTGTTATGTTGCATGGTTAGTTTTCCAGACTCTCGCATCAATCCTAAGTTCACAAAGGCAGCAAAAGAATTAGCTGGCAATGAAGCAGTATAAATATCGTATCCTTTATACTCCATTCGTATTGGATTCCACCATTCTGCCTGATGTTGCTGTAAATCCTTGAGTTGCAAAAAACTTCCAGCAGATCTCATTTGTGCATCGATCTTTACTCCTATCGAACCATGATAAAAAACTTGAACTCCTTCTTGAGCAATTTTTTTAAATGTTTCTGCAAGATCTTTTTGTACCAAACGATCTCCCGTCTGTAAAGGCTTAGATTGCTGTCCAAATATCTGCTTCGCATAGTTTGAAAAACCGGGATAAGCTTCTTGTATAAACCCGGCAATATTTTTTGAAATGATGTATCCATTCTCGGCATAGTCAATGGCAGCAGTAAAAAGATTCTTCCATTGAATAGATCCATATGTTTGATGCATCAATGCCCATGCGTTAAGATTACCGGGAGTAGAAATTGATTTTGGTCCGACTCTGTTTTTCTGATAATCCGGAGTTGGCGCACGCATCAGATCTGTATTGGTAGCTTCTGGAAATCTTCCACTCGCATTGAGAAAACGGATCTGTTGGGTTTTAGCATCATAGATTAATATCGTTCCATATCCTCCAATGCCAGACATCATGGGTTCTACCACGTTCAAAGATGCTGCAATGGCAACTGCCGCATCAAAAGCATTACCTCCTTTTTTCAGTATTTCATATCCGGCTCTGGTAGCTAATGGATGCGCAGAACTAACACTACCTGCGATTTCGGGAGAAGTAGTTTGTGATCGTACTTGAAACAGGCCAATACCTAAACAATAAATAAAGAGAAACAAACGCATGGGAAAACGATTTGCAGAAAGTTACGGCTTCTCAAAAACCTATCTACAAATAAATCATGAACAGCTTAACAACATCCACCAATAACAAACAAATCCCTGCTATACCAATTCAAATACTGTGATCTCAGGTAATATTCCCACACGACCCGGATATCCGATAAAACCAAAACCTCTGTTCACATATAACTTTTGTTTTCCTTCTTCATATAATCCTGCCCATTGTTTATACATCCATTGAACAGGACTCCATTTGAAATAAGGGTTCTCTAATCCGAATTGCATACCATGGGTATGACCGGATAACATCAGATCGATATCGGTATACTCGGTTCTGATTTGTGCATCCCAATGACTCGGGTCATGACTTAATAATATTTTGAAGGGAATATTTTCTGTCCCGGGATATGCCATTTCCATTTTACCGTATTTGGGGAAACGCCCTTTAGCACCCCAGTTTTCAATTCCCAGTAAGGCTATTTGTTGCCCTTTTCTTTCGAATGCTATATGTTCATTCATGAGCAAGCGCCATCCCATATCTGCATGTGTTTTTTTCAACGCCTCCAAATTGGCTGCTTTTTCTTCACGAGTAGGCCAAGAAACATAGTCTCCATAATCATGATTACCCAAAGTACTGTATACACCCATCGGAGCTTGTAAGCGAGCAAAAACAGATTTATATTCTTCCATTTCAGAAGCCCGGTCGTTGACGAGGTCTCCGGTAAACACGATCAGATCAGGTTTTTCCTGAAGGATCATATCAATGCCATGTTCAACTGCTTTTTTATTTTGAAAGCTACCACTGTGTACATCACTGATATGAACCATTTTCATTCCGCGAAAGGCTTCGGGTAGATTTGGAAATGAAAGTTGAAGTTTTTTGATCTGGTAATTGTATTTATTACTGAACCCATATAATAAAGTACCGAATAATGATCCTCCGATTCCCAATCCCAACCAACTTAAAAAAGTAGAACGAGGAATACCTCCACCGTTGTTACTCATGTATTGTGCACCTGTACCCGGAAATATTTTACTCATTAACCAAAGGGCTATACGTCTAAGGTCATCAGTCAGGAAGAAGAGTGCTGCGATGAGTTTGGCAAAAAATAACCCAACGAGAATCGCGAAAACATAATTCCGGTAAAACTTAGAGTTCTGTAAGAGTTGGATATAAGGGAAAGATAACAGCGCCACCAGTGTAACCACTGATAGTACCCAATATCCGATATGGATGATCATTCTGGTTTTATCGGAAAGGGTCTGTGTTACCGTTCTAACAGCCTGAAATACATAAAAATCAAGTAAAAGCATGATAAGGGCTATCACCCACAGAGTACCGGCATTACGCATGAGAAAGTTTTAATGTGTTGACGTACAGTAAATAAAAATATTGCATTTTCAATGAAGCCATTGAATACCAACCAAAAACGACTCAATCTTAACAAATTAGCCCCCAAACAGTTGAATCTGCTTTACAACTAAATTATTCCACAAAACCATTGGCGATGGACTATAAACTATAAGCTATTCCTATGGATAAGATTCTTTCAAAAGATGTCATTGAAACCGTATTTTTGGCGTCCTTCAATGAAATGTGGCTATGAAACTGACTTATTACGGACATTCCTGTTTTCAAGTGGAAATCAAAGGAAAAAAGATCCTTTTTGACCCCTTTATTACTTACAATGAGTTGGCAAAAGATATTGATGTGAATAATATTGAAGCCGACTATATCTTTTTATCTCATGGGCATGCAGATCATATAGCAGATGCTGTAAGTATTGCCAAAAGAACAAATTGTACAGTGGTTAGTGCCTGGGAAGTTCATGAATGGATCACTAAACAAGGCATAGAGAAATCTCACCCCATGAATACGGGCGGAAAATGGAATTTTGAATTTGGCACAGTGAAATGTGTTGTAGCACAGCACAGCAGTGGATTACCCGATGGTAGTTATGGTGGAAATCCAATGGGCTTTTTATTCATGACAGATGAGGGTAATTTTTACTATAGTGGAGATACTGCACTTACACTGGACATGCAATTGATCCCTTCATGGACACAACTTGATTTCTCTGTACTTCCATTAGGGGATAATTTTACGATGGACGTAAATGATGCCATTCGTTGTGCTGATTTTGTGCAATGCAATCGTGTGGTTGGCGTACATTACAATACATTCGGATTTATTAAAATAGATACTGAAGCAGCTATACAATCATTTAATGCGGCGGGGAAAGAATTGTTATTGCCAAGTATTGGAACAACCATTGACCTTTAAAATATAAATATTCCGTTCTACGGAAGCTTAAGAATTATTATGGCGAGAATAATCGGAGTTGCCAATCAGAAAGGGGGTGTAGGTAAAACTACTACTGCTATTAATGTTGCCGCCAGTTTGGCTGTGCTCGAATTCAAAACATTATTGGTGGATGCAGACCCTCAGGCTAACAGTACAACAGGTGTTGGATTTGACCTGCATAATATTACGAGCAGTTTATACGATTGCATGGTGAATAATGCAACTGCCGCTGATGTGATACTAAAAAGCGAAATACCCAATCTTGATGTTATTCCCTCACACATCGATCTTGTAGGCGCTGAAATCGAAATGATCAATTATCCGAATCGTGAGAATGTGATGAAAGGAATCTTAGATGCGGTAAAAGATAAATATGATTTTATCATTATCGACTGTTCTCCATCATTAGGATTGATTACTGTTAACTCATTGGTTGCTTCTGACAGTGTGATCGTACCCGTTCAATGTGAGTTCTTCGCACTGGAAGGCTTAGGAAAGTTATTGAATACTATCAAAATTGTACAGAGCCGCCTTAATCCTGAATTACAAATCGAAGGTATTTTAATGACCATGTATGATGGTCGCTTACGTTTGTGTAACCAGGTAGTAAGTGAAGTAAGAAGACATTTTGATGAGATGGTCTTTTCTACTATCATTCACAGAAATACCAGACTGAGTGAATCTCCAAGCGTTGGAAAACCTGTAATTCTGTATGACGCTGAAAGTAAAGGAGCCATCAATTATTTGAATCTTGCGAAAGAGATCTTACAAAATAATGGTTTGACAAAAATGTCGAATGAAGAGAGAATCATTGAATAGTCCATGGACCATGGTCGATGGACTATGGTCTAAAAAACAATACCATGACCAACCCGAAACAAAATAAAGAATTGATCGGTAAAGGGCTACGCTCTTTATTGCAGAATATTGATGCGGATCTTAAAACAACTAGTGGCGCGTTAAAAACGGATGTCGTAGAGCAAGTAACTACGATCAACAGAATACCTTTGAACGATATTCAAATCAATCCAAAACAGCCTAGACGCGATTTTGATGAACAAGCTTTGAATGAACTGGCAGAGTCATTAAAAATTCATGATATCATTCAACCGTTAACAGTTTCAAAGTTAGCGGGTAATAAATACCAACTGATTGCAGGTGAGCGTCGCTTTCGTGCTGCTAAAATTGCGGGACTCAAAGATGTACCTGTCTATATTCGTCAAGCCAATGATCAGCAATTATTGGAATTGGCATTATTGGAAAATCTACAACGCGAAAATCTGAATGCAGTTGAAATTGCATTGAGTTATAAGCGAATGATGGATGAGTTAAGCTACACGCAAGAACAAGTAGCAGAAAGAATGGGTAAGGAAAGAAGTACCGTTACGAATTATATCCGTTTATTAAAATTACCCCCTGATATTCAGTTGGCTGTTCGTAGTGGACAATTGAGTATGGGACATGCCAGAGCTTTGATCAATATTGATACCGTCGATAAACAGCTTTTTGTGTATAAAGAAATTCAACAAAAAGGTCTGAGTGTAAGACAAACAGAAGAGCTGGTTAGAAAGATGTATCAGGCTGAGAAAGTAGATACTGTTAAAACTTCTGCAAAAACCGATCTGCCTCCCGCTTACAAAAAGATTGAAGATAACTTAGCATCACATTTCGCTACAAAAGTGAAAATGGTTCATAATAAAAAGGGATATGGCAGTATCACCATCGAGTATTTTTCACTGGAAGAGTTGAATAAAATTCTCGAAGCCATGAATGTAACGGTGAGTTGATAAGTAGATGAGTGTATTTCGATTATTCATACCATTATTATTGATCTGTTTTACTGTGACGACTCTTACAGCGCAGTCTGATAAAGAGCAATTAGCCGCTACTCAACTCATGAGCAGGGATACAAGTATTCCCAACAAAGACAGTTCGCAAAAAAAAATCACAGCAAAAAAACATATCCCAAGATTAGCTACTCGACGCTCTCTTTTAATACCTGGTTGGGGGCAAGCATATAATAAACAATACTGGAAGATTCCGGTAGTGTATGGCATTTTGGCTATACCAACGGTAGCGTATGTATACAATAACAATATGTACAAAAAAACAAAGTTTGCATATGAAGCTTTGTTCAAAGCGCAACTTCCTCCACCCAATAATGACAGTACGGATTATAGACTGATTGATCCTCAACTTCGTGGGCTTAGCATCTCTTCGGTACAGAGTTATAGGAATACTTTTCGCCGAGATAGGGATTATTCGATTCTTTGGTTTGTATTAGCATGGGGGCTTCAGGTAGCTGATGCAACAGTTTTCGCACATTTAAAAGAATTCGACGTTAGTGATGATTTGACCATGCAAATAAGTCCAACATTTAACCCACAAACAAGAACGCCTGGTTTTGGACTGGTCATGAGCCTGAAAAATCCCGATAAAAAGCCTAGACAGGTACGTTGAAGTACCAAGATTCATAAAAATTTTTTTCTTGCTGATTTACAAATAAGTTTGCTGAAAAGCATACAACATGAACATTATTCTGGTAGGGTATGGCAAAATGGGAAAAGCTATTGAAGAAATTGCAGTAAAAAAAGGGCATACCATTTCCCTAAAAGTAGATATCAATAATGCAGATGAATTAAATGCTACAAATGCAGCAAAAGCGGATGTAGCCATAGAATTTACAGGCCCGCATAGTGCATTTGATAATGTAATGAAATGTCTTGAATTAGGGCTACCTGTTGTATGTGGCTCAACCGGTTGGCTTGATCGATATGAAGAAGCAAAACATTATTGCGAAACAAAAAATGGAACACTTGTATATGCCAGCAACTATAGTATAGGGGTGAATTTATTTTTTGAAGTCAATAAACAACTCGCCAAATTGATGAGCCAGCATCCGGATTACCAAGTTTTGATGGAGGAGATTCATCATACACAAAAGAAAGATGCACCAAGTGGTACAGCTATTACACTAGCAGAACAGATACTGGAATCGATGCCTCAAAAGAAAAAATGGATCAATGAATTATCCAACGATCCTTCTGTTTTATCCATTATTTCTGAACGAATAGACCCTGCACCCGGAACACATAAAGTAAAATATACTTCGGCCATCGATGATATTGAAATCATTCATACGGCACATAACCGAGCAGGATTTGCAGGAGGTGCTGTTCTTGCTGCAGAATATGCATCTATGAACAAAGGTATTTGGAGTATGAAAGATGTATTGGGTTTATAATTTCATCTTATAGTTGTATTAAAAATTATAATATTCTGTTTTTTTTATATTTTGTATCAGGGATAGGACCCCTATAAAATGATACCATATGTTATCTAAAAAAACACAATATGCGTTTAAAGCCCTTACCTTTATGGCAGAACGCAAAAAAGAAGGTCCGATTCTGATTGCGGAAATTGCAAACAAAAAGAAGATCCCGCTGAAATTTCTTGAGAACATTTTACTAGAACTAAAGAAAGCCGGCTTATTGGGGAGCAAGAAAGGCAAGGGCGGAGGATATTTTTTTAATATAGAACCAGATAAAATCCCTCTCGCTACGGTCATGCGATTGATTGAAGGCCCTATTGCATTACTACCTTGCGTAAGTCTCAATTTCTATGAAAAATGCCACGACTGTAATGAAAAAAAATGTGGTCTAAACCGGGTAATGATTCAAGTTCGTGATAATACCCTGAAAGTATTAGAAAATAAAACTGTTGCCGATCTGGCAGTATTATAACCAAAACCTCTAAAACAAAACTGAAATGAAAAAAATCCTTGTTCTTTTACTGTGCATTCCCTTTATAAGTGAGGCACAGCTACCTGTACTCAGCGGAAAAAATATTTTCAAGCTGAATATGAGTTCATTAGTAGCTAAGAACTTTCACATCACATACGAACGCAAATTAACGGGTCGTGTATCTGCTTCGTTAGGTTTCAGAACTATGGCTAAAAGTACCATCCCATTTAAAAGTACTGTTGAAAATTTACTGGATGGTGCTGACTTTAATTTCAATGAATTCAAAATGGGTAATACAGCCTTTACTCCTGAAGTAAGATTATATCTTGGTAAAGGGAATTTGAGAGGTTTTTATGTAGCTCCATATATGCGTTTTGCATCTTTTGATATCACTGCACCTATTAAATATACCTATAACAGTGGTGCCGGCAGTACTACTACAGAAGCTCCATTATCAGGTAAAATAACATCTACCAGTGGTGGTGTTATGTTTGGAACACAACATAGAATCTTCAAAGTATTAACCCTAGATATCTGGATTATTGGAGGGCACTATGGAAGTAGTAAAGGCACACTTGCTATTACAAGAAATTTCGCAACTCAACAAGAGCGCGATGCCTTGCAACAGGAACTGAATGATATAGACGCTCCTCCCTTTAAATTTAAAAATGCTACTGTAACATCAACAGGCGCAAGCATTCAATCAGACGGACCATGGGCAGGTATTCGTGGACTTGGTATTAACCTCGGTTTCAGATTCTAAAAACAACACACGAACGTATAAAAGAAGAGCCGCAATCTAAAAAGTTGCGGCTCTTTTATTGTTTACCCCCCGGTAAATGATCAACAGCTTTTTGAGCTGCAATCAAAACAATAGATACCGGTAGAAAGCATTTCGTTGCTTTTATGCGTAATTATTTCTGTAAATTCTTCAGCATATCGTCTGTCATCTTCGCTAAATCAAAGTCAGGCTTCCACCCCCAATCATTGGTAGCAACACTATCATCAATACTTTGAGGCCAGCTATCCGCAATCTGCTGTCTATAGTCAGGCTGATAACTCATCTTGAACTCGGGTATATGTTTAATAATCTCAGCACCGATTTCTTTTGGCGAGAAACTCATTCCTGATAAGTTGTAAGAAGTTCTGACTGATATTTTTTCTGTCGGAGCTTCCATCAATTCAAGCGTAGCCCTAATTGCATCAGGCATATACATCATCGGCAAATAGGTATCTTCCTTTAAAAAGCATTGATATTTTTTGTGTTCCAATGCTTCATGATAAATTTCAACTGCATAGTCTGTGGTACCACCACCCGGTGCAGATTTATAGCTGATCAAACCCGGATATCTGAGACTGCGCACATCTACTCCATATCGTTGAAAGTAATAATTGCACCAAAATTCGCCTGCATACTTGCTGATACCATAAACAGTGGTTGGTTCAATAATAGTTTGTTGCGGACAATTTTGTTTGGGTGAAGTAGGACCAAATACTGCAATACTACTAGGCCAATACACTTTGGTCAATTTCTCTTCACGTGCAATATCCAGTACATTCAATAACCCCTGCATATTCAGATGCCATGCCAGGTTTGGATTTTTTTCTCCCGTTGCAGACAATATAGCTGCCAATAGATAGATCTGCGTAATGTTTTGACGGATGACTTGTACATGTAACATCTCTTTATTCATCACATCCATACTTACATATGGACCCGTACCTTCTAATAGCGGGTTTTGTTCCCGAAGATCTGAAGCGATCACATTATTATTTCCATAGAGTTTACGAAGAGCCAATGTCAATTCAACTCCAATCTGACCCGAAGCCCCGATAACAAGAATTTTTTCTTTTTGCTGAGACATGCAATCGTTTTTTAGTGGAACAAAGAAAGAGAAAAATGGTGAATAGTTCATAGTCCATGGTCCATGGCTAATAGTTCATGGCTTATGGTTCATAGTGTATAGTCGATAGCTAATCATTCATGGTTAATTGATCTTAACTAAGCTATACTCGATTGGCTATGAACCATAAGCCATGAACTACCATCCATAACCCATTAAATCCCTAATTTCGCTATTCAAAATGTAAATTCATGATTCCAGCTTATCTCGCTGAACTTTTCAAGCCACAACAATACGACGCGAATAATTTTTTTTTGATTGCAGGACCATGTGTGGTTGAGAGTGAGGAATTGGTAATGGAGATAGGTGAAAAAGTATCGGGTATTTGCAGGAATCTGGGCATACCTTATGTGTTTAAAGCCAGTTATAGAAAGGCTAATCGAACCAGCGCCAGTTCATTTACCGGAATTGGTGATGACAATGGTTTATCACTGATCAAAAAAGTAGGCACTACTTTTCAACTGCCTACCACATCTGATATTCATGCACATGACGAAGCGGCCATGGCTGCACCTTTTATTGATATACTACAGATACCGGCTTTCCTGTGTAGACAAACAGATTTACTACTAGCTGCTGCAGATACGGGAAAAATCGTGAATGTTAAGAAAGGGCAATTTCTCAGTGGGCCGTCCATGAAGTTTGCAGTAGATAAGATTAAGCTTGCGGGCAATGATAAAATCATGTTAACCGAACGCGGAACTACTTTTGGCTATCAGGATCTCGTGGTTGATTATAGAAATATTCCCTGGATGCAAGAACATGGTTGCCCTGTGATCATGGATTGTACGCATTCATTACAACAACCTAATCAAACTTCGGGAGTAACCGGAGGCAATCCACAATTAATTGGAACCATTGCAAAAGCGGCCATTGCAGCCGGAGCCGATGGACTTTTCATAGAAACACATCCCAACCCCGCGATCGCAAAAAGTGATGGTGCAAATATGCTGCAACTCGATCGCCTAGAACCTTTATTACAAGAACTGGTTCGTTTGAAAAAAGCAGTGGTGTAGGAAGAAACAAGATTGAAGAATCAGGGTACGAGAAAGCTACAAGCTACAAGCCACAAGCTGCAAGCGACAAGTTTTAAAAACAATCCAACGCTTGATGCTTGATGCTTGTGGTTTGTAGCTTGTAACTTGTAGCTTTCTTGTTTCTTTCCTCGCTCACCAATTACGCAAAGGGTTTCTTCTCCCTGCGAGGATATAATTTTTAATATTGATCCAAAAAGCGAGGATCATGTAGATGATTACCGGAGATCCCATGGTTAGGAAAGAGATGTAAATAAACCACATCCTGATGCGGGAACTGGCGATACCTAGTTTTTCACCGATAGCGCTACAAACACCAAACGCCCTCACTTCAAGAAATTCTCTGATCTTTTGCATATATCTGATGGTTGAACAGGGGCTTTAAATAGCAAATTAGACAAATTTTTGTGAAAAAAGTTTAAGAATGTGTTCCATTCACTGCAAGTTGGAATATACTCGTAAAAGACCTTATATTTCCGTCTTTGCCCCCACCCTATTTTTCCGTAAATTCGCGCAGATTTTAGTCAATAAAACATCTGTTTGAATCAACTGTTCTCTGGAAACCTTCCATAGTACGATGCTCAAATCAGATATCAGAAATCATACATCTTTAAATCGTAGACCCATGGCATTTGACATTGAAATGATCAAGAAAGTGTATGCTGAGATGCCTGCCAAGGTAGATGCTGCACGCAAGGCGCTCGGTCGCCCTTTGACACTGTCTGAAAAAATCCTTTTTGCACATCTGCATCAGGATCAGCAGCTCAGTAATTTTGAAAGAGGAAAATCCTATGTTGATTTTGCACCGGACCGTGTTGCTATGCAGGATGCTACTGCACAAATGGCGCTCTTGCAGTTCATGCAGGCTGGTCGCCCGAAAGTAGCAGTTCCCTCAACCGTACACTGTGATCACCTGATCACTGCCAAATTAGAAGCTAAAAAAGACTTGGAAGTTGCAAATGCGGAAAGTAAAGAAGTGTATGACTTCCTTGCATCTGTTTCCAATAAATATGGTATCGGATTCTGGAAGCCCGGTGCCGGTATTATTCACCAGGTGGTACTCGAAAATTATGCATTTCCAGGTGGCATGATGATCGGAACCGATTCACATACCGTGAATGCCGGTGGCTTAGGAATGATCGCCATTGGTGTGGGTGGTGCTGATGCTTGTGATGTAATGGCTGGTTTACCATGGGAATTGAAATGGCCTAAACTGATTGGTGTTAAACTTACAGGTAAGCTGAGTGGCTGGACAGCCCCTAAAGATGTGATCCTGAAAGTAGCTGGTATCCTCACCGTTAAAGGTGGTACAGGCGCTATCGTTGAATATTTTGGAGAAGGCGCAACAGCCATGAGTTGTACCGGTAAAGGAACCATCTGTAACATGGGTGCTGAGATTGGTGCTACTACCTCTACATTCGGTTATGATGACAGCATGAGCCGTTACCTGAAAGCAACAGGCCGTGAAGAAGTGGCTACTATGGCAGATGGTATCAAGGCTTACTTAAATGCAGACGCAGAAGTATACGCTTCCCCAGAAAAATATTTCGATCAGGTGATTGAAATCAATCTCAGTGAATTAGAACCACATCTGAATGGTCCATTCACGCCGGATTTGGCTACTCCTATTTCTAAAATGAAAGAAATGGCTGCTGCCAACGGATGGCCTACCAAAGTAGAAGTGGGTTTAATTGGAAGCTGTACCAACAGCTCTTATGAAGATATCAGTCGCGCTGTTAGTCTGGCTCGTCAGGTAAAAGAAAAAGGACTGAAAACGAAAGCTGAATATACCATTACACCAGGTAGTGAGCAAGTACGTTATACGATTGAACGTGATGGATTTTTAGACATTTTCGCCGAAATTGGTGCGACCGTTTTCGCCAATGCTTGTGGACCTTGTATTGGTATGTGGGATCGTGTAGGTGCTGAAAAAGCTGAGAAAAATACCATCGTTCATTCATTCAACAGAAACTTTGCCAAACGTGCAGATGGTAATCCAAATACATTAGCATTTGTTGCTTCACCGGAATTAGTAACTGCATTGGCTATCGCAGGAGATTTAACCTTCAATCCAATCACTGATACATTGACCAATGAGAAAGGTGAACAAGTAAAATTAGACGAGCCTAGCGGACAAGAATTACCTCAGCGTGGATTTGCAGTAGAAGATGCCGGTTATCAGGCTCCTGCTGCTGACGGAAGTGGTGTACAGGTAGCTGTGGATCCTGCTTCAAAACGTTTGCAGTTGTTGGATCCTTTTGCTCCTTGGGAAGGTACGGATCTGAAAGGATTGAAATTGCTGATCAAAGCAAAAGGAAAATGTACGACAGACCATATCTCCATGGCCGGTCCATGGTTGAAGTTCCGCGGACACCTCGATAATATCAGTAATAATATGTTGATCGGTGCGTTGAATTTCTTCAATGAAAAAACGGATCTGGTAAAAAATCAACTTACTGGAGAATATGGCCCTGTACCTGCAACACAACGTGCTTATAAAGCAAATGGGATAGGATCTATAGTTGTGGGTGATGAGAATTATGGTGAAGGTTCATCCAGAGAACATGCGGCTATGGAGCCTCGTCATTTGGGTGTTCGTGCAATATTGGTAAAATCATTTGCACGTATCCATGAAACCAATCTGAAGAAACAAGGTATGCTGGCGCTTACGTTCAATGATAAGAATGATTACGATAAGGTTCAGGAAGATGATACCATTGATATCGAAGGATTGACAAACTTTGCACCAGGTCAGCCACTCACCATTGTGTTGCATCATGCAGATGGAAGCGTTGATAGAATCAGCGTAAACCATACATACAACCAGCAACAGATTGAATGGTTTAAAGCAGGTGGTGCCTTAAATATCATTCGTAAGCAAGTAGCAGGATAATTACTGCTGATATAATTCAACATAAAAAAGCTCCGAAAAATTTTTCGGAGCTTTTTTATGTTGTTCACTTTCGATCATCAGGCTTTTTTACCCATACCATTCACCCAACCCACAACACCGCCAACAATAGCACCCAGAACAGCAGATGCAGCAATATCCACCCAAATTGCATTCATGCCCATAATATTGCTGGTTCCATACATGGTTAGATCAAATGAAGCACCCATGATCAACCCAATAACAGCTCCGGCTGAAAGTCCGGCTGAAAGTGTACTAATATTTGCCCAGCGATTGAAAATATAAGAGTACAGAATACCTGTACAAATATTTCCCAGTATCAATGCCCACCATACCATTTCGGCATCGGAGCGCATAACACCGGTAGCTGTACCGCTGTTTTCAGCCATAAAATCCATTAATAACATTCCATAAATAAGCCATCCTGCGAAGAAGGCAACAATTCCTCCGGCGATGCCGGAAATCAACATTTTTGTGGTGTTCATAAGCAATCGTTTTAAGGGGGAAAAATTTACTGAACAAAATAGAAATCAATTCCCGCAAATGCAAGAGCTCATCAACTAGAAAAGAAACTACTGTTCATAAACGGGGGATAACCCTGATTAACAAGCATTCACAAACAATTATCATTTAAATGAGTGTTGCAACAGTAACTGTACTTATTTTCACCGATTGTATTGAAAATCTATTATTTAGAACTATGATTTGGGAAATTTTGACCGTTGCAGGTCTGGCCACTTTTGAAGTATATGCAGCTATCCCCGCCGGTTTTGCATTTGGGCTTCCTGCCTGGACTATTTTTCTTTCGAGTATGTCGGGTGGATTAGCAGGAGTATTTATCGCTACTTTTTTGGGGGATAAAATCAAACAATTTTTAGCAAAGTATCGAAAACCCAAACCCGAAAAACCTAAAACAGGGCTGATCTACACCCTTTGGGAAAAATATGGCATCATTGGATTGGGGTTCTTCGGAACGATGACTGTTGGCGCGCCGGTTAGTATTGGTGTAGGAGTAGGTTTCAATGTTCCCTTACAAAAATTACTGGTTTGGTGTTGTATCGGGGTAATTACCCGTTGCGCTCTCTTTACAGCGATCGGATATTATGGGCTGAAGTTGTTTTAGTACATAGTATATAGTCCATGGTCCATAGTCAAGAATTTCTTGCTATAGACCATGGACTATTCACTAGATCGTCAACAACAACAAAGACATATTAGACTGCATCAAAACTCTTTCAAGTCTTTGTTCACGCATGAAATAGCTGGATAAAAGCCCCATCTTAACAGTAGGAATATTTTGTGACTGCATCATTTCTGAAAAGCTGGATAATTTTTTCTCCACCGCATTGAATTGATATACCAATGATGATGGAACATGCTGCTGGTTTATATTAGGAGCATCTAATAATGAAACTGCTTCAGACATTTCTCTGGCTGTATGATATGCTCTTGTTTCAGGTTGTAATAATTCTTCCGAAATATTTGCAAGATCAGATTTTGCGATATACATCACTGCACAACGAGAACGACATAACATTCTGAAAACATCCAAACCTGTTGACTTCCCTGTCTCATACCATTCTTCTCTTGAATAGAATGCAATATCACATCCAAACTCCTCAATGTATTGTTTGAAGACAGCAGGAGAATCTCCAAAAATGATATCAATACTATATCCTTTTACCACTTCCGGATTTTCTTCTTCGATCTTACGAATAGACTCCAATGCAGTAGCAGAAAATTTATAACCGTGGGCTTGTCTGCTTAATGTTATTAAATCACTTTCATTATCAGGTATAGGCACAACCTGCAAGAAAGTGCAATAAAAACTTTCTGTTTTATACAATCTTGCAGCCAATCGGAACAGATTTACCGCATGCTCAGTACATCTGGTTGGAATAATGATCTTTTTCATACCTGTAGTTTTGGAGTAATGATGACAGATTATACTGTATCATTTGCAAACCTACATTACAGGTATTGGGATGGTCTAAGAGACATATTAAGAGACAGTTAGAAGTCTTTAAGAATGGGGTTAGAAAATTTCAGAAATTCTAATGCGGCTCTAACAACTTTTTTTAAAGTCTTCACTGAGCAAGGAAAAATGCTAAGAACGAATAGGAAAACGCATTTCAGCCCTTGTACCGGCTCCTTCCATAGAAGTAAAACGAATCTCACCCCTGTGTATACGAATGATTTTTTGCGCCAATGGTAAGCCTACACCATACCCTTTATATGCAGAGGTATTAGACGCACGAAAGAAAGGATCAAAAATATAGCGCAGCTCTTTTTCCGGAATTCCGATTCCCCTGTCTTCTACTACAACAATACATTGTGATTCGGTAGCATGCAATGAAATGGTCACTTTATCATTGTTAGAATATTTACATGCATTCTGTACCACATTCGTAATGGCAAGTTTTAATAAGTTTTGATTCCCAAAAATGGTGATGTATTCGGTGTCATCAGGTAAACTCTCAAAATTGATTTGTATATGATTACCGGGATCTGTAAAATCAACTATTTTTTTCACCGATAAGATCAATTCATCTAAGCGGATTGAACCCATGAATTCTTCTTTCACACTATTTCCTGCTTGCGCCAATTCCAATAAGCTGGTTGTAAGATGATGTAATTGATCGGCCTCACGTGCAATTACTGATAATGCTGCCCGATATTCCTGAGGATCTCTTTCTTTACTCAATGCCAATTCTGCTTCTCCAAGAATGGCTGTAAGTGGCGTTCGTAATTCATGTGATAGCTTATTCACGAAATTTCGTTGTGTTTCAAAAGAAGTTTCTAATCGATCTAGCATATCATTAAATGTCTGCGTAAGATCACTGATCTCTCCTTTAATAGGCTGCTCAGGTAATCGCATATCAAGATTGGTAACACTGATCCTTTTTACCCGCTGAATAATATTAGAGATAGGATTCACGATCTCTGCCGAAAAAAGCATCCCCACTACAAATACAATGATAACAGCCAATATGATTCCCAGTATCAGGTTTTGTCGCATATCTCTCAGTGCTTCCTCACCATAATCATTTTTGGCAGACATCATAACAATGTATCGCTTGCCACTGTATTTATAAGGAATGATAGAATAATAAATAAGTCCATTGACAAACTGAACAGTTTTATCAGCATCCAATTGTTCCTTTGCATTAGGAGGTAGTGTTATTCCATGGCTATTCAGGAATGATGAATCGGGAATTTTATCAAAAAAATATTCTTTCTCATCTGGTAAACGTTGTAAGTGCTTTTGCCGGATCTCATTATATACAACTGGCCCTAAAACGCCTTCTTCATAATGAGCCTGTGCTGCAATTCCGCCCCGAACAGTCAGGCGATGAAAAAATTCTCGATCGATTGAACGTTTTGAGAAATGATAAATAAAAACACTCAGCATCAAAATAATGACACCTGTGAGCAATGTAAATAAGGTGGTAATCTTATTGCGGATGTTCATGAAGCAGTCTCTTTCATCATGTAACCCATACCAATCATGGTGTGGATGAGCTTATCATTTTTGTTTTTATCAATCTTCTTACGAAGATAATTGACATACACATCTACCACATTGGTACCCATATTAAAATCAATATCCCATACGTTTTCCAGAATCTCCATTCTGGACAATACTCTGGATTGATTTTTCATGAAGAATTCAAGTAACTTATATTCTGTAGAAGTCAATGAGATGGCTTCATCGCCTCTGAAAGCTGTTTTTGCATCAGTATCTAATCGCAGGTCTGATATTTTTAAGATATGCGTGTCCGGTATAGTAGTATTACGGGTCATACGCCTTCCTAAAGCATTGACTCTTGCTACCAGTTCTGTGATCTTAAAAGGTTTCACCATATAATCATCTGCACCGCTATCAAGACCGGTGACGATATTTTCTGTACTACCCAAAGCTGTCAACATCAATACCGGAATTGAAATACCCTGAGATCGCATCTCTTTACACACCTGAATACCATTGACTCCCGGAAGCATGATGTCTAATATCACCATATCAAAGTCATGGTTACGCACCATTTGCAGACCGGTATGGCCATCCATTGCTACACTTACTTCGAACCCGATCTCCTTCAATCCTCTCTCAATCAATGAAATAACAGCAGCTTCATCTTCAATCAACAATATCTTCATTTGTTTAGATGCTTATTGTACACCAACAAAATAAGTATTTTTAAAAGAAAATACTGAAACACTTTATATTGGTAACTGTTCGAATCTTGTTGAACTTTTAACATCTGAAAGAAAAAAGATAGATCAACAAGCTCATTAAAGATTGTATTATGAAAAAGATCAGAGTCGCCTTACTATCTTTTGGAATGTCGGGAAAAGTGTTTCATGCTCCTTTTCTTCAACAGCACCCCGGATTTGAGCTATACGCTGTTTGGGAACGTACCAAATCTGAATCCGTTGAAATCTATCCCGATATCACCATCGTTAGATCGCTTGATGCTATTCTGGAAGATGATACTATTGAGCTTGTGGTAGTAAATACACCCACAAATACCCACTATGAATACGCCAAAAAAGTATTGGAAGCAGCGAAATCAGTAATTGTTGAAAAGGCTTTTACAACAACTGTTACAGAAGCGAAAATGCTCACAGCAATAGCTCTCGAAAAAAAATTGCTTCTATCCGTATATCAGAACAGGCGATGGGATAGTGATTTTCAAACGGTTCAAAAGATCATTCAAGATGGTGTTTTGGGAGAATTGAAAGAAGTGTCTTTTCGTTTCGATCGTTTTAAAAATACGGTGGGTAATAAAATGCACAAGGAACAACCGGGTCCGGGAGCCGGTCTCTTAAATGATCTGGGACCACACTTAATCGATCAGGCACTGGTATTGTTTGGGATGCCCGAAAAAGTCTTCGCTGATATCAGAATACTTCGGCCTGATTCTTTAGTGGATGATTATTTTGATCTGTTACTATATTATCCATCGCTAAGAGTTCGATTGACATCAAGTTTATTGGTGAAAGAGCCGCTACCTTCTTTCGTATTACATGGAAGCAAAGGATCTTTTATAAAAAGCCGCGGTGATATTCAAGAAGCAGCACTGATTGCCGGAAAACAACCGGGTGCTGCTGACTGGGGAATAGAACCTGAAGATGCTGATGGATTTGTATACACCATGATTGACGGAAAGGATCATCAACAAAAAGTGAGAACCTTGTCCGGCAACTATGGGATGTATTATAAGAAAATATATCAATCGATGATGGATCATATACCTCCACCTGTAACAGCTGATGATGGTATTCGTGTCATGCAGGTATTAGAAGCTGCAGTGAAAAGTCATGAAACACAAGCAGCTATTACAGTATGAAATATCTCGGAATAAGACATAAAAAAAGCCATCCGATTTTGGTGGATGGCTTTTCAATATGAGCAGTTCAATTACATTTTTTTAGCATCTTCCAGAAACTTCGCCAAACCGATATCCGTCAAAGGATGTTTCAACAATCCGAGAATCGAATCTAATGGACAAGTACAAACATCGGCACCCAATTCAGCAGCTTTCGTGATATGCAATGCATTTCGAATGGAAGCAGCGAGGATCTCAGTTTTAAATCCTTGGATATCATAAATATGACGGATTTGACCGATCAGATCCATACCATCCCAACCACTATCATCAATACGACCAATGAAAGGTGAAACATAAGTAGCCCCTGCCTTGGCAGCCAAAATAGCTTGTCCGGCAGAAAATACCAATGTACAATTGGTACGAATACCATTATCGGTAAACCACTTGATAGCTTTTACACCGTCTTTGATCATTGGAACTTTCACTACAATATTCGGATGAATGGCAGCTAGTTTTTTACCTTCTTCCACCATTGTAGCGAAATCAGTAGATAATACTTCAGCACTTACATCTCCATCCACCAATTCGCAAATGGTTTTGTAATGATTGGCAATCGCCTCCTCCCCTTTTACACCTTCTTTGGCCATTAATGAAGGGTTGGTAGTAACGCCATCTAAGATTCCTAAATCATTAGCTTCTTTGATTTGCGCGAGATTACCGGTGTCGATGAAAAATTTCATATAGTTGGTATTAAACCCCTCAGTGATTACTTCGGGGAAAAAGAAAAAAATGGCAGGCTACTCACATCGCACCGCTACAACCGCCTATCCTTGCTGCATTCCTGCCCTGGGGAGGTTCAGCAGGAGCTGGTCGTGTAAGACCTGCCGGTGCAAAAGTAAGGGTTGAGACCTATTTTCCCTAATTTTTTGAATCATTACACCCATACTCAGAATCCGTTACCAAAATTGCGAGAATTGAGTCGGGTTACACCCAATAATTCATCATGTCGCCCGCTGAATGGACGAAAATAAAATAGAATCAGGTATTCATTCTCTGTTTCCCAATAATTTCCTTCTGTAAGTGAAGGATCTGCTTTCGCAAAACGATCTCGGGAGTCTTTGGTCAGATATTGATAACTGTAATATCCTTGTTTTAAAAAGAGTATTTTTTTATACACTGCTTTTTCGATATCAAACTCCATTTTAGAACTATCGCCTGCCCGGTTTCCGGTCATCTCACCAACAATAAAAACGTCTTTACCGGCATAAGGCTTACCATCTGATGGTACCAATGTAAACTCCACTTTTGCATAATCCCCTTGCCACCATGGATTTATAGATTCTGTAGTGGAAATTTCATTCCAGCCATTCCGATCATTAAAAAAAGCGTATCGCAAATCATTTCTCTGTAAATCCGGTCTGATATAAATATGATGCGGAAACTCTGATCGATCTACTCTTTCTACCCGATCACTCTCAAAACGAAAACTTCTGAGATCTGCCCATCGAAATTCTTTTCCGGCAGGAAAAACCGCATCCTGTTCTCCATTGTATTCCAACGCATTTCCGCGAATAAAACTCGGTTGCAAGTTAAACGCTGCATCACCCCATCGATTATTCTGCAAGATCACCAACTTGGTTTGTTGCTGTGGACTCATGATATTCAGATCCTTGGTGCCAACAGTTACCTGTATTTTTTGATGTGTTCTAATCTGTGAACTGTTAAATGGCTGAGAGATTCTCGCACCAATATTCACCCTGTCATCTACAATCATGATTCTTTTGGTAAATGCCAATTTAGAAGTGTCTCCGTTCAGAAATACCTTTAAAAGATAATTACCACTTTTAAATGGCAGACAACTTCGTTCAGGAAGTAATGCCTGGTAATGCATGTATTTTGTCATCGCAATAGAAGACATGCGATATTGTGTCAAACGATTTTGCGTAAACCCTTTCAAATAATCAAAAGGATTCAATAAAGCTGGTTTCCAGTCTGCATTACATAATTCATAGGTATAGAAAAAGTTTCTCACCACACCACTCAGATCATCAAAATGCAACTCCAGAAGATCGCTGCTTCCTAAACGAATAAGCGGGATTGATTGCTGATCATTTTGCTGAAAGAGTTTTACGGACTGGATCCCTTCCATATAAATACGATCAGGCTCACGTTGCGCAGTTACACAGTACGCACTTAGGAAGAAAAGGAGTAAGAAAAATTGTTGTTTCATGTATGAAGATAATAGTGTAATAATACAAAGAGTTTTATTAGCAGCGTCGAAACATCCCCGATTGCGCTGTCATTCGTACTTTTACCAAAATCATGCCATTGGGATTTTCATTTGATATAGCTAAACGTATTGCATTTAACCGACAAAAGTCTTTCTCAAGATTTATTATACGTTTATCGGTTGCCGCTACCACACTGAGTGTAGCTACTATGATCATTACCTTGGCTTTTGTAAATGGTTTTCAACAAACAGTTGCTTCTAAAATTTTCAGCTTCTGGGGACATATCAGGGTACAACACTATGAAGCGGGTAAATCGCTCATCGCTGAAGAAACTCCCTTTGCTTATGACAGCAGCATAAGTCATATCATTCAGTCTGATAAGCAAGTGTTACGCGTACAAGCTTTTGCTACCAAATCAGCTGTTATTGAATCTAAAGGTGAGATTGAGGGTGTTTTATTGAAAGGAATTGATGCAGGCTATGATAGTACTGAGTTAAAATCATTTTTTACAGCCGGCAGATGGCTGCAATTCGAGGATAGTAATTACAGTAAACAAATCATCGTTTCAAAAGCGTTGGCTGATCAGTTAAATATTAGATTGAATGATACTTTAAAAGTGCATTTTGTCTCTTCGATTGATGATAGTAGAACTTACCGCAAATTAAAAGTGACAGGTATTTACAAAACCGGTATCGAAGAATATGATAAACTATTTGTGATCGGAGATATCAGTTTGATCAGGCGCATCAATGAATGGAGTAATGATCAGATTGGAGGTTATGAAGTATTTGTACAAGATTATACAAAAATGGATTCTGTGAATCAGCAGTTATCAGATCAGTTACCTGCAGAATGGATGAGCAGAACCATACGCGAAGTATATCCAAACATATTTGACTGGCTGAATATTCAGGATGTAAACCGTGATGTGATCTTTATTGTGATGTCTGCTGTAGCCATCATTAATCTGATCACCTGTTTACTTATCCTCATTTTAGAAAGAACAAGAATGGTAGGCATTTTGAAAGCATTGGGTGCTGATCATTGGACCATTCAGAAAATATTCCTCTATCACGCTTCAGTGATCACTTTTACGGGCATTGCTTTAGGACTGTTACTAGGTATAGGCATCTGTTTACTTCAACAGGCAACTGGCTTTATCAGACTAGATGAAACGTCATACTATGTTCGTGAAGCGCCCATGATCATTATATGGTGGGAAGTCTTAGCCATTAGTGTCGGAACCACCATTGTATGTTATGCTTCGCTGATTATCCCTTCACTCTTGATACGAAAAGTGAATCCCGTAAAAGCCATTCAGTTCAGATAATTAATGAGGTCTTCGGAATTGTGACAGTAAGATGCCCAATGCCACTGCAGCATTTAAAGATTCTGCCTGTCCGATTCTTGGGATGGTGATGCGTTCTTGAATCAAAGACTGTAACTCCTCTCTAATCCCTTTGGATTCGTTCCCGATCACTAATATACCAGTTTCAGGGGGCTTTACTTCATACATCGATTTTCCTTCAAGAACCGCACCATAAATGGGGACTTCACATTTCCCTAATAAAGAAGCAATATCACGATACCACACCTTTACCCGCATAAAACTTCCCATGGTCGACTGAATAACTTTGGGATTGTACAATTCAACCGTATCCTCACTGGCAATGATCTGATCAATTCCAAACCAGTCCGCAATACGGATAATCGTGCCCATATTTCCGGGATCTTGTATACCGTCAAGTACCAATGTCAGTTTTTGATTCCATTGAGGCTCATCGGCAGGTTCTTGCTGCTGAACGATCGCTAGCACTTGATTTGGCGTTTGAAGGCTACTGATCTTTTCTAACTCTTGTTCTGAAATTCGGGTAACATGATAATTTCCTTTGGGCATTACCCATTGCTCAGTAGCATAGATATTTTTAACAGGATAACCAGCAATAACAAGTTCTTGCACCAACTTTACCCCTTCTACAATAAATAACCGCTCAGCCGTTCTTTGTTTTTTGTGGCATAAAGATTGAATATATTTGAGCTCATTCTTGCTTAACATTGATTATGCTTTTGATCGGAAAAAGAGTTGTTTTAGAATATGGCATCTTGACTGTATTGCTCATGATCCTGCTTCATTCCTGTTCCGTTCAACAACGCACAACAGTAAGAGACTTTCCAGCTAACAAGCCTTTTGTTTACAGTAATAAGATCAATATCGTCAATGACCTTCCCAAAGATGAGGAAAAACGATTAACTTATGAACTGCAGAATTATTGGGATGATAGTTTGCAAGTAAGATTAGTACAAAGGTATCTGGCTTGGTATCGATTAAACAAGCCACCGGTATTTGACAGTAGTAATCTTGATCGATCTATTAACTTCATGAAAGCATACCTGAATAGCCAGGGTTATTTCTATTCAAATTTGAAAGATTCTGTTTTTATTGATACAGTTAAAAATCAATTGCGAGCCAATGTCATCATGGATATTTCAACAGGAAAGAATATCACTATTGATTCTGTTTCGTACAATTTTCAAGATTCTGCACTAAAAGCATTGGTTGAATCAGAAATTTCAAAAAGTCCTTTAAAGAAAGGTGGTCGCTATACCAAACAGGTAATCAGTGATGAGCTAGACAGGCTTACCAATTTATTTCGTCAAAATGGTTATTACAATTTCAGCAGGGATGACTTAAGAGCTGTTGTTGATACACTAGATAGTGAATTGCTACAACTAACATTAGACCCTTTCAAACAGGCGCAATTAATTGCTGATGCTGCTAAAAAAAGAAATGAAAATCCAAATTGGAGTATCACCATCACAACCACTAGAAATTTAACTGATACCACAGGTTTGAAACAGTTCAGCTTTGGCAATATTTATTATTATCCTGAAACCAATCTTTATGATATCCCTGATAGTGTAAAAAGAAGAACTGATTTCAAAGTAGATACATTCAGAAGTGGTATCATGAAATACAAGCAAGGACAGTTTCGCTTCCGACCGATGCGAGAACATACTTACTTCAAACGGGGGGATAAATACAATGAAGCTGATTATTTCAAAACCATCAATACACTCGGACAATTGGGTGCCTGGCAGCAGGTAGATGCTATTCTTGAACCCAGAGATAAAGATTCATTGGATGTTCATTTATTCCTCGTGCCTGCAATTAAACAATCTGTAGCAGCTGAGTTGGAAGGCAGTCGTAATTCAGGTGATGTTATCACCGGTAATACACTGGGTATTTCCATGAACCTTAGTTATAATAATAAGAATAGATGGAAACAGGCTATACAACAACAATCAGTGATAAGAACGGGTGTCGAATTAAATTTACTCAATCAAGCAAACAACCCACTATTACAAACTTTTTTGGTAAGCGCAAGTCATACATATGCTTTCCCCCGTATTCTTACACCTTTTCGCAGTTGGGGGAGCTCCAAGAAAAAAAAAAAAAAAAAAACTTTACTAACACTTAATGGATCATACATTGACAGAAGAAACTTCTATAAAGTAAATTCTTTTACAGCCAGCATTGGTTATGAATGGAGAAGTAGAAAAAGAAATGGTGATCATTTATGGCTATATAAACCTTTAAATGTTGAATTGTATGGCATTACCAGATTAGCCGGATTGGATACTTTGATTCAAAAAAATCCTTTTTTACAAGCTTCCTTTAATGAAGGAAATATTGTTAGTCAAAGTTTATCATTTATCAGCACCAGTACCGGTAGAATCAACAGAAACAGAAGCCACTATTTCAGAGTAGGTATTGAAGAAGCGGGTGGATTATTTGGATTATTACCCGGTTTAAAAAATAATATCTACCGTTATATTAAAACTGAAACTGAATACCGTCAGGTAACACGCTACGACAAATCAGAATTGGCTTACCGTGCATTTGCGGGTGTAGGATATAACTATGGCAATGATCCGCGTATAGGAAGAACATTACCTTTCTTCAAGCAATTTATTGCAGGTGGTCCATACAGTATGCGTGCATGGGGTTTGAGGCAGTTGGGGTTGGGCAGCTCCATCTTTAGTGATACCGTCAACAGTTCTTATCGTGATCGTTTTGGAGACATACAACTGGAAAGTAATATCGAATATCGTTTCACGCTATTATCACTGGGATCATTCAAAGTGGGTAGTGCTTTTTTTGCAGACATTGGCAATATCTGGAATATCAAGAGAAACAATCAAGATCCTGATTCAAAATTTTCTTTCAGTAATCTGGCTCGCGATCTTGCAATCGGTGTCGGTACCGGATTAAGATTTGACTTTTCTTATTTTCTTATACGATTCGATTTTGCTTATCGTGTAAAAGATCCGGCAAGAAACAGCAATGGTGGATGGATGAGTATCAAAGATTTTGTTTGGTCTGAGACGAGAGCTTCCGGACTCAAGATCAATAATATGGCACTACAGTTCGGCATTGGCCTGCCCTTCTGAGTGTTGTTTGAGCTGTGCTATCTCTTGTTCAAATGCGTCAAGACTATAGGCATCTTCTACAGAAAAAATTCCGATACGAGTTCTGCGCAGACTACTCATGTACCCTCCTACACCCAATGCCGCGCCAAAATCATGGGCCAAGCTTCTGATATAAGTACCTGTTGAACACACTACACGGAAATACACAATGGGTAATTCAATTTTTTCAATCACAAATTGATGAATCGTAACGGGTCTGGGATCTAGTACCACATTTTCTCCTTTTCTTGCTGCCAGATACACCGGTTTTCCATCTTTTTTAATGGCTGAATGAGCAGGAGGAACCTGCATGATCGGCCCTATAAATGATTTTGTTGCAGTATGTATTTGTTCTTCAGTAAGATGACTGATGTCCTTGAGATTTTCTGGCGTAGATTCTAGATCATAGGTTGGGGTAGTAGCACCTAAAGTAAACGTTCCTGTGTACTCTTTTTCCATCCCCATGTATTCATTGATTTTCTTGGTAAACTTCCCGGTACAAATAATCAATAAACCAGTGGCTAAAGGATCAAGTGTACCGGCATGCCCAACTTTTGAAATGCGTGTGAGAATACGCACTTTTTTAACGGCATCAAAAGAAGTCCATTCCAATGGTTTATCAATCAGAATCACTTTACCATCAAGATATGGTTGTAATGCAGGATGTATTTCTTTTTGTCGCATTGGAAGGATCATTTACTTGCACGAATACCGTGACTACTAATAAGCTCTTGCAAATAATACCCTTTGCGCAGATGGTTTACCGGTAAGAATACACACACCCTCTTCAGGCTGATTTTCCAGTGGGATACAGCGAATGGTAGCCTTGGTTAATTCCTTGATCTTATCTTCGGTTTCGCCGGTACCATCCCAATGAGCGGATATAAATCCGCCTTTAGTATCGAGTAGCTGAACAAACTCATCCCAACTATCTGCCGGTGTAATATGTTCATCGCGATACTGCTTCGCCCTATTATAAATATTTTGTTGGATTTCTTCAAGAAGATTATGAATATAGGTTGAAAGTCCATCCAATGAAACCGTATTCTTTTCTTTGGTATCTCTTCTCGCTATTTCTGCTACATTATTTTCCAGATCACGAGCACCAATTGCCACGCGCACAGGAACTCCTTTCAATTCATATTCTGCAAATTTCCATCCGGGTCTTGCATTATCACTGTCATCATATTTCACTGAAATACCCAAAGCCTTCAGTTCATTCATCAACTGATGTACACGCTCATCTATTTGTGCTTTTTGTTCTTCCCCTTTAAAAATCGGCACGATCACTACCTGCAATGGAGCGATGCGAGGAGGCAGGACCAATCCACTATCATCACTATGAGCCATTACCAATGCTCCGATCAAACGTGTACTCACACCCCAACTGGTTGCCCAAACATATTCCAGTTTGTTATTTTTATCGCTGAATTTTACATCAAAAGCTTTGGCGAAATTCTGTCCCAGAAAATGAGAAGTACCGGCCTGTAATGCTTTACCATCTTGCATCATTGCTTCAATACAATATGTGTCTTCAGCACCGGCAAAACGTTCATTGGCTGTTTTTACACCTTTGATCACCGGAACAGCCATCCAGTTCTCTACGAAATCAGCGTATACGTTCAACATCTTCACTGTTTCTTCAACAGCTTCATCTTTCGTAGCATGAGCAGTATGACCTTCCTGCCAAAGAAATTCTGCCGTGCGAAGAAATAATCTTGTTCTCATTTCCCATCTCACAACATTCGCCCACTGGTTTACCAGAATGGGAAGATCACGGTAAGATTGAATCCAAGTTTTATAAGTATTCCAAATGATCGCTTCACTGGTTGGACGAACCACTAGTTCTTCTTCTAACTTCGCTTCAGGATCAACGATCAATTTTCCTTTATTAGCAGGATCTGTTTTCAAACGATAGTGTGTTACTACAGCACATTCTTTCGCAAAACCTTCTGCATTCTTTTCTTCAGCTTCGAATAAACTCTTGGGAATAAAGAGTGGGAAATATGCATTCTGATGACCTGTTTCTTTGAACATACGATCCAATTCATCACGCATATTTTCCCAAAGTGCAAAACCATATGGTTTGATGACCATACAACCTCTAACGGCACTATAATCTGCCAACCCACCTTTAATAATCAGGTCATTATACCATTGCGAATAATCCTGCTCCCGGGAAGTGATTTCCTTACTCATAATAATATTATAGTTCTCTTAACAAAATAAATTGCTTACAGCTGTTAGTTGGCAAACTAATTGCCGCTATTTACGGGAAGTCTGCAACAGCGCAAATGTATGTAACTTCGCATTATATAACCTTCTCAATACAGATGTTATGAAAAGAATGCTACTTGGCTCATTACTCACAATCGGACTCCTTTCCGGATGTTCGACAGCTTATCAGAGTGGACAAACCCCTGATGACGTTTATTATTCACCCGGCAGAGATGGCGGAAGTAAGCGAGAAGAAGAGAAGGTGAAAGAGCAACAGGAACGTTATGAGGAATATATCAGTAGTCAGGATGATCGTTACTTACGTATGAAAGTAGCGAACAGAAACCGCTGGTCCGGTATTGATGATTTTGATTATTGGTATGACAGTCGATACGACTTTGGTAGATATAACAGTTTCAGTAATTGGAATAGTTTTTATACATGGAACAACCCCTGGAACAATCCATGGAATCCTTCTTTCAACTACGGATTCTGGAGAATGCAACCGGGATTAGGTTTTGGATGGGGATGGAATAATCCGATGTACACTGTGATTGCCTATGCTTCACCCAAATTTTATAGTGGTGGACGAACTTCAGGTAGTAATCTTTCCGCTTACCGCAATACAAAAGGATTCAGTAACAACAATGGTGGCTATTACAATCCAAAAACTGGATCATTTATGAATTCCAATAACGGATCATCCAGCAGTTTTGGAAGTTTGTTGAAGCGCGTATTCACTACTAGTTCCGCCAATTCAAGTTTAGGTTCAAGTTTTGACAGACCTGTCAGAAGCTTTTCCAACAACAACGGTTCTTCTGCAACCCCTAGCAGCGCTGCCGGTGGTAATAGCGGAGGTGTGAAAAGCTCCGGTAGCAGCGCTGGCTCTGGTCGCGGAGGAAGAGGTAATTAATATTGATCTTCAGGTAATAACAAACATCAGGTGTTACGCACCTCATACTAAACCTATATCCAAACAGATTATAACATGAAAATATATCTACTATCCCTGACGCTGCTGATCACATTGATTGCATCAGCACAAAATCCAGATTACTCATTAAGAACTGCGTGGTTCACACAAAATGGTTCTGCTAGAAATATTGCAACCGGTGGTGTAATGGGTTCTTTAGGAGGTGAAATCACGGCCAACCACGTAAATCCTGCCGGCATTGGATTATTTAAAACCAATGAATTTGTTTTATCACCAGGGTTTTTATTAAACAATAACAAATTCAAATACCGCGGTACTGATACACTGAATAATAAAAATAACTTTGGCTATGGTGCTTCCGGTATCATTTTAAGCACAGGCATGAATAGAAAAAGCAAATGGACCAGTAGTGCTTTTGCGCTCTCGGTAAACCAATTAGCTAGCTATAATAACAGAATACAGTTCAAGGGCTTTAATAACATGAGTTCGTTTTCTGAACAATATCTAGAAGAACTCACGCGTGATCTTGCAGATACCAATGCAGCATTGAGTAACTATATTTTTGGTTCCTCTTTAGCTTTTAGAACCTTCTTAGTTGATACAGCGAATAATGCCAGTGGCAATTTCATCGGTTATCAAAGTTTAGTTCCGATTTCAACCGGAGTAAACCAATCTTACGACGCTACTACAAGAGGTGGGTACCATGAAATAGCACTTGGAGTTGCAGGAAACATGGAAGACAAAATGTATGTGGGTGGTAGCCTTACCATTCCAGTCATCAGCTATTCACGTGATCTTATTTACCGCGAAACAGATGCGACAAATGATCCTAATAATCAATTTAGCAGTTTTGAATTTCGAGAAACCTTCACTTCTCAAGGTTTGGGTGTAGGTGCGAAAATTGGTACGATTTATAAACCAAAAGAACACTGGAGAATTGGCGTTGCCTTTCACACACCACAATTCATCAGTTTCAAAGATAGAGTTCGCGCTTCTATGACTGCCAATACTGAGAGTTATGCAGGTCTTCGTTCTGAAACAAGCGACAACCTGAACAGCGGTAATCCCGGCAACAGCAACTATAATCTCATTACACCATGGAGAGCCATTGTAAGTGCCAGTTATGTTTTCAGAGAAATCAAGGACACACGCAGACAAAGGGCATTTATTAGTGCAGATCTTGAATATGTGAATTATCGTGGTTCAAGATTTTCGGCTGAGGACAAAAATGACCAGGCACTCGTAAATTATTACAACCTTTTAAATGATGTTATTAAAGACACATATAAAGGGAATATTAATTTCCGTTTAGGCGGTGAGTTAAAGTTGCATACTGTGATGTTTCGTCTAGGAGGCGCTTATTATGGAAGTCCATATGCAGAAGAGGAATTGAAAGCGAATCGCATTTTAGCTACCGGCGGTATCGGATATCGTGATAAAGGAATTTTTATAGATTTGAGCTATGCACATGCATTTAATCGTGATGTACAATTTGCATATCGCCTCAATGATAAACCCAATACTTTTGCTGAGCAAACAGGATCAAGAGGTTCAGTTATGCTAACATTCGGATTCAAATTCTGATCTCATTAAGCAATACCCTGTTCAAGCAGTATTTTTTGAATCTGTGTTACAGGATCTACAGCAGCATTTACCCAGTGAATGCTGCTGTCTTTTTTAAACCAAGTCATTTGTCTTTTTGCATACTGTCTGGTATGCTGCTTAATGAGCTCAACCGCTCTTTCATAAGAACTTTTTCCATCTAAATAATCAAAAAGCTCCTGATACCCTACTGTTTGCAATGCATTCAAATGTTTGTAGGTATGTAATGCTTTTACTTCCTCCAACAATCCAGCCTTCATCATTTGTTCTACACGAAGATTGATCCTTGCATTGAGTACTGCTCTTTCCATTTCGAGTCCGATCTTGACGATCCGAAACGGTCTTTCTGCTTTTTTCCCAATCCGGAAACCGGTGATAGATTTACCCGTCCCCTCCAATATCTCCAATGCCCGTAATAATCGATGCGGGTTTTGTTGCTCCGCAGTTTGCCAGAAAAGCGGATCACGTTTTGCTACTTCCTGTTGTAACCAAGCAAGTCCGTTGATTTCATAATGGTGATTGAGTTGCTGCCGGATATATGGATCAATCTCCGGCATTTCATCTATTCCTTCACAAAAAGCCTTAATGTATAAACCGGTACCACCTGTAAGAACAAGTGTTGCATGTTTCTTAAAAATGGTTGCTGCTTTTTCTAGCGCATAGGTTTCATACACACCTGCATTCACTTCTTCATGTATGGAATGAGACGCAATAAAATGGTGAGGTACTGTTGCCAGTTCTTCAACGGAAGGACGAGCAACTCCAATATTCATCTCGCAGTAACATTGCCTGGAGTCGGCAGATAAAATCTCAGTTTGAAATAATTGAGCGAATGCAATCGCAGCAGCAGTTTTACCTACAGCCGTTGGACCTACAATCAATATGGCTGTATGTGAAGACAATGATGATTTGTATATCTTGACTACTTCTTAAAAAGTGTGATTATTAAAATTCTTCTTCTGAACTTTCTTCAGTACCAAATTCATCGCTATCAGATTCACCCTCTTCGCCTTCTTCACCAAAACCATCCGATGCTTCTGTAAGATCATATTTTTCCTCAATATCAGCGAACTTGTCGCCTAAAAGGCTTTTGGTACCATATTGTTGTGGACCAATACCTTCCACTCTAGATGTAGCCGGATAGCTAAGTTTATTATTCTCTTCCTTACTCACATTGATCAACTCTACCAAGAAAGTCCAGTTTTTTGCGAAGTCATAAACGTAGATAAATTTTTGATTGGTATCTCTGATTTCACTACCGATCGTTGTATCACTCATCAGGAGTGGCTCTGCTATATACGATTTATCATATCGCTCAAAACTGATTTCACGACCACGTTGCCAATTATCATTACTTCTGAAAAAAGTAGCCTGATGCTTCTGATCAAACTCATAGGCTTTCAGGATTGCAAAATGCAAATCAATAAAGTATTGTGTATGCTTGATCACAATGTCGCGGTATACCGCATCATCTTCTTCCAAATAAACCCTGAATTTCAGAACAGCCATTCTAAATGCTTAAGTCTTTAATAATAATAGATGAGAGCAGAACCTGTTATCACCGAAAACGCTAAAATACAATTTATTCAACGGCCGCCAAGTTCAGCTCCTTTCCCTTTTCCAACATAAATTTCCTTGCAGCTTCGTATTCATTGGGAATCACGCCATCCAATATGGCTTCCCGGATCGCGTCTTTAATGATACCCACTTGTCTGCCCGGAGTTAAACCAAATGTACTCATAATCATTTCCCCAGTAATCGGAGGCTGCCAATTTCTGATTCGATCTGCGTCTTCTACCTCCAAGAGTCGCTCTTTTACCAGTTCAAAATTTTGAAGATATCGTTTAACCTTATGTTTGTTCTTACTGGTAATATCAGCCGAACATAACATCATCAAAGCATCGATATCTTCTCCTGCGTCAAAAAGTAATCTTCTTATAGCACTATCAGTGATGTTTTCTTTTGTCAGACTTATTGGTCTTAAATGAAGCAATACTAATTTCTGCACCTGCTTCATTTTTTCATTTAAAGGCAACTTTAATTTTGTAAAGATCTTAGGAACCATTCTGGCACCCACCACTTCATGTCCATGAAAAGTGAACCCATGGCCTTCTTCAAATCTTTTCGTAGCAGGTTTTCCGATATCATGCAAAAGAGCCGCCCATCGCAACCAAAGATCACCTGTTGAAGCAGCCATATTATCTAACACCTGCAGGGTATGATAAAAATTGTCTTTGTGTCCAAGCCCATCGATATACTCAGCTCCATGCAGATCTACCATCTGCGGAAAAATCTTGTGCAACAATCCCGTTCTGAATAATAGATCCCATCCGACTGATGGCTTTTCACAGAGCATGATCTTATTCAATTCATCCGTGATTCGTTCTTGTGAAACAATACTGATTCGATGTACATTGGCAGAAATGGCGGCCAATGTTTCGGGTACAATCGTGTAATTGAGTTGCGCTGCAAATCGAATAGCCCTCATCATTCGCAAAGGATCATCACTGAATGTTTGGGAAGGTTCTAGCGGTGTTACGATGATCTTTTCCTGAATGGCCTGAATACCATTGAATGGATCAATGAGTGAACCATAATCTTCTTTATTCAAACTGATCGCCAAAGCATTGATCGTAAAGTCACGTCTATTCTGGTCATCTTCAATCGTTCCCGGTGCTACTTCCGGTTTACGACTGTTCTGAGCATAGCTCTCTTTCCTTGCCCCTACAAATTCAATCTCCAGATCTTCGATCTTGATCTGTGCGGTTCCAAAATTTTTAAAAAAAGAAACATATGGTTTGGGGTGAAATAGTTCCGCTACTTTATGAGCCAGCGTAATCCCATCACCAATACAAACAATATCAATATCCTTAGTAGCCCTGCCAATGATCTTATCACGCACAAATCCACCAATCAGATAACAAGGCATATTCAGCGTAGTCGCTGCTTTTCCTATCTTCTGAAAAATAAGTGCTTCTTTATCGGTACAAATAATATCCATGCGGAGCAAAGGTAACTTGTTCCTTGTTTATAAGGAACTAAGGCTATTCAATAACTGTTGAGTTCGGATGGTGCGGGCACAATTGAAATGTTTTTCCGGACAGGTTGCATGTCCATGTAGTCCACAGGGTCTACATGAAAGGTTTTCCTGACTTTCTACAATCGTACTTTGATCTGAAAGTGGACCATAACCAAATCCCGGGATGGTGGAACAATAAATAGCTGTTACAGGCCCATTTACTGCAGAAGCGAAATGCATGGGTGCCGAGTCGTTTACGTAGTTCATGACTGCATTTTTCATCAATGCTGCTGATTCAAGAAAAGATAATTGTCCACTAAGATCCATCACTCTATTTCTTGACTGCTTACGTATTGTATCACAAAGATTTTTATCGCCTGGAGCACCTAATAAATAAATTGAATAGCTGATAGGCAATTGCTGGATCAAATCTACCCACTGATCGACGGGGTATTGTTTTGTAAACCATACTGAAGCAGGTGCTATACAGATATAGGGCTGCTGCTGATAAATACGAACCTTCACAAAAGCTTTATCGGTTGGATACAATGCCGGTTTAGCTGCAATTGCATCAGTCAGCGAACGGATCAGGGCTTGATTGCGTTGTATTTCGTGAACTGCATCTCCTTCACCTGAGAATTGATGTGAAATAACATCGGTGAAGAAAAAATGAAATGGATTTTTATCAAATCCAATCTTTTTTCTGGCCCCGGAAAAAGCAGTAAGAAACCCTGTAGCGAAATAGCGCTGCACATTGATCACTACATCGTATTTTCTTCTACGAATGATGCCCAGCAATTGAAAGAGATGTTTGTACTTCGCTGACTTTTTATTCCATACCAATACTTGATGCAAGAATGGATGATCATCAAACAATGATTCATTGCCTTTTCTAACAGCCATATCCAATTCAGCATCAGGAAAATGTTGATGAAGTTTTTCCAACAAACCTGTGGCCAATACCACATCACCAATAAAAGCAGTTTGAATGATCAAAATACGCTGCATGACACAAAACTAATACAAACGAACTTGTATCAGTACTTACTCATATTCCAGTTCGTTGCTAAAGAATTCCCAGTCAAACAAAACGTATGTAGAAATGAGATGTCTGAATCCTCTTCTTCTCTTTCGTTCTATAACCGTATTTTGTTGGAACTTGGAGGAACTAATGGCATGTCGCTCCAACCCCAGATTGAGGATGGCTTGCAGGAAGGGCTGCATTTTCTCAGTCGGAACATCCAATATTACGCGTGCCATAGTGTATTGCTTACTTTAAGTTTGCACTTTATTACAACAAATGCAATTAAAAGTTCAACAAAATTTTTGCCAAAAACACTCGAAGACACGCTAAAGCACTCAACAACAGCTAATTAACAAATTTTGTGAGTTTCACACAGGTTTATGCACAATTAGGAACGAATAATGATCAATTCACCATTTTTATCCCATTTGACCACAGAAGAGGGTTTATAGTAATTCTCATCCGATTGTCTGTAACGAACCACATAATCAACCCCTTCTTTGATCAAAGGGTCGATGTCTTGAAAGGATCTCGGTGCAGGATAACCGGAAAGATTCGCAGAAGTACTTACAATCGGCTTGCGGAAACGTTTGATCAAATGTTTACAAAAGGAATCAGTTGTAATACGAATTGCCACAGATCTGTCTTCTGCCAATAATTGATCGGCCAGACCAATACCGCCTTCATAAACCACCGTTATGGGTTTACTTACACCTTTGATATAGTCAAAGACCTGGAGCTCAGGTTGGGTAACATATTGAAGAATTTCTCTTTCATCAGCCATCAGTACGACCATGGGCTTATGATCTGGGCGTTGTTTTAAACGATAGATATTCTCCACCGCTGATTCATTAGTAGCATCACATCCAATACCCCAAATGGTATCTGTCGGATAAAGGATCAGTCCGCCTTTATCCAATATTTCCAAACAAGCATCGATATCGTTTTGAAAGGGAAGCATTGTCATTGCAATGTACAAATTGTGCCCAATATGACTTTCAGCATTTATACTTTCCTATGAACCTGTATGTTTGCAAAAATTTTAGGCAATGGAACTGAAAAAACTAATTGAAGAAGCCTGGTCGAACAGGGAACTGTTACAAAATAATACCTACAGTAATGCAGTGAGAGCTGTGATTGAAGAAGTAGATAAAGGAAGACTGAGAGTAGCCTCTCCGGAACAGGATAAATGGGTAGTGAATGAGTGGGTCAAACAAGCGATTCTGATGTATTTCGGTATCCAGCAAATGCAGACCTGGACACTGCCTCCATTCGAGTTTTATGATAAGATGTTGCTGAAAAGTAATTATAAAGAATTAGGCGTTAGAGCTGTTCCACATGCGGTTGCCCGATATGGTGCCTATGTAGCACGCAATGTGGTATTAATGCCAAGTTATGTAAACATCGGAGCATATGTGGATGAAGGTAGCATGGTGGATACATGGGCTACTGTAGGTAGTTGTGCTCAAATAGGTAAAGGTGTTCACTTAAGTGGAGGTGTTGGTATAGGCGGTGTATTAGAACCCTTGCAGGCAAGTCCAGTGATCATTGAAGATGGTTGTTTTATTGGCAGCAGATGTATTGTGGTAGAAGGTGTAATCGTTGAAAAAGAAGCCGTACTGGGAGCCAATGTTGTACTTACACAATCCACCAAGATTATTGATGTAAGTGGCGATGAACCGATTGAGTACAAAGGCCGTGTTCCTGCAAGAAGTGTAGTGATCCCCGGAAGTTATACCAAGAAATTCAATGCCGGTGAATACCAAGTGAGTTGCGCACTCATTATCGGACAACGCAAAGCCAGTACAGATCTGAAAACAAGTCTGAATGATGCTTTGAGAGATTTTAATGTGAGTGTTTAGTCCATAGACCATGGTCCATGGACTATGGACCATGGTCTATGATCTTTTTAACTACCCTTGTGAATAATCAAATTCAAAAGATCAGTTTCATCGGTTTCCTCATCACCATCAGTGGTGCTATCTTCTTTTCAACCAAAGCCATTTTTGTTAAGCTGGCTTTTCAGGATACAAAAGTAGATGCTGTGACGCTGTTGACTTTGCGGATGTTGTTTTCGCTTCCATTTTATCTTGGTGCAATATGGATCGCTCATCGGAAAGAAGGCGTAGTGAACCTCACCAAAAGACAATGGATCTGGGTATTGATCATGGGTTTGTTTGGATATTATCTAAGCAGTTTGTTTGATTTTATAGGATTACAATATGTTTCCGCTGGATTAGAACGTCTGATCCTTTTTTTATACCCCACTTTCGCTGTACTGATCAATACTTTTTATTTCAAGACCAAACTAAGTCGTATACAATTATTCGCTTTGATATTGACTTACATAGGTATTGGAACTGCTTATTGGGGTGAGATCAGGTCTGCGCATTATGGACCTCAATTTTTTTATGGATCATTTATGATCTTTTTGTGCGCGGTGACTTACTCCTTTTATCTCGTTGGTACAGGCAGATTGGTAAATGCAGTAGGCGCAACCAGATATACCGCCTATGCAATGCTGGCCGCAACTGCAGGAATTTTTATTCATTTTCTTGTAACGCAGCCTATCAGTAATATAGCTCTAACCGCGCCGCTTGCAGGTTATGGTATCGCATTGGCCATTGTAGCTACAGTATTGCCGTCTTTTATGATGAGTGTGGGTATGAAAAAAATTGGTAGCAATAATGTAGCGATCATTACTAGTATTGGCCCTGTATCCACTATTCTTCAGGCTCACTTTTTTTTAGGTGAATCGATCATAGCTGAACAGATAATAGGTACTGCACTTGTTATTATGGGGGTGATATTAATTGGATGGCAATCAAAGATTGCTGCGGAACCTAGTTGATGTTTAAATCCATATTCAGTTAGACTTATTCTTGAAAGAGAATTTACCGGCAGTTTCAACGATAATATCCGGTATTGACGAAAAATCCTTGGCTTTATCCAGAAAGTAGTCTGCACCTGCCTGCATGCATTCGTTTCTGTAGCCCGATAATGTGTTATTGGTAAGTATGACCACAATGGGGTCGATAGAATCGTTACTCCGGATATCTTTCAACATCTGCAATCCATTTTTTCCAGGTAGGTTGATATCAAGAAAAATCAGTGTAGGATTATATTCTTCTATCCAAAGATCCGCCTCCTCCGCACTAGTAGCTGTTCTTACTTCTTGAACTGCTTCCATGCCTAATAATAAATGCTCAACACGCTGCAGAATAAATTCTGAATCGTCCACCAATAATATTTTCAACATCTTCCCTATCATAACAGATACAGACATCTTTGAAAAGTTTTTAAAGAGCTTTGCAGGATGATCCCTGCAAAGCTCATATAGCCAAAGGCTACAAGGTTTTTCCAGGACAATAAGTTAATGTCTACCTGTACAGGCGACTGATTTGGATTTTGGTAAGGATAGAGGGATTTTAAAAAAAGACTATCGGCTACTTGGTGGGGGGAAGCTCGACCATACAAAGGACAAGCAATTTATCTGATCACCCTATACCATGAACCGTGAAATACTTGTAGTAATACCACTACAAGTAAAATGATGATTTCACGGTTATACGATATTATTCTGGATGGCATATTTTACCAATTCAGCATTGTTATGCAGTTTCATTTTATCCATGATTCTAGCACGATATGTACTGATAGTATTTACGTTCAGAGATAGTATCTCTCCTATTTCGGAGATACTTTTTCCCATTACAATCATTTTAAATACTTCAAACTCCCTGTCAGATAACTGTTCATGTGGAGCTCTCTGGTCTTTTTGTTCGAGAGATCCGGCAAGCACTTCTGCAACTTCACTTGTGATGTATTTACGACCGCTGATAATTTGTTGAACTGCTTTTACCAATTCGTAAGGAGCGCTTTCTTTGGTGAGATAGCCGGATGCTCCGGCTTTAATAGCTCTCACTGCATATTGTTCGGGTGTGTGCATGCTTAACATGAGAACAGGTGTATTGGGAGCATGCTCTTTAATTTGTTTGAGGATTTCGATACCTGAATAGCCTGGCATACTAATATCAGAAATAATAATGTCCCACTTCTCACTGATCGCTTTTTTAAAAAGATCAGCAGAGTCAGCAACATCTTGTACTTCAGCTAAAGGCATAGCTTCCATCAGTATCTTTCGCAAACCTTCTCTGATTAAACTATGATCATCCGCAATCAAAATTCTCATTGATATTTCCTTTTCAGTAAGTAATGGTAACCTATAGATTCAAAAATACACATCTATTCTTTCTATACACGGATTATTGGATGTGATTATTGTTTTAACAGACATAATTATTTTAATAACATCTCATTACATCTTATCAAAAGCAATGATCCAACTATCCATTATTAAAAGTGCGTAAACCGTAATAGTAAAGTACTTCTTTTTTGAGAACAAAAGAAATTTGTAGCACCCATAAAAAAAGAGAGTGGGGCAACTGGTTGCCCCACTCTCTGGTCTTTACAATACGGTATAGGATTAATATGCTAAAGGAGATTGGATCGAAAGAAAAATGTAATAAGAGGTTATTACATTTTTTTGGTTTTTTGGATATCGGCGAAATAATTCTTTCGAATCATTTACTGTATGCAAGATACATTCGTCTGAGGCGAAGTATTGTGTTTATTTCACTGATTTATGCCGTTTAAAACACTGAATTTTATTTCAAAGAAAAAGTCGGAAATATACTAAATAGTTGCAAATAATTGATTTATAATGATTTGCATAGTTAACTGAAATAATATGTAATAAATTTTTCATTTAGCAACTTCAAAAAATTAGCTGCAACTAGCAATAATTGCTTTGATTTTACTTTCATCCAGAGGCTTGGAGAAAATATCCGTTACTATGGGATATGTTTTGGCCTTATCGATATCCTCATAATACACAGAAGAGGTAAACATGATAATATGGATTTTCTCAAATCCCGGTCCTTTGAGTTTTTCAAACTCAGCTAAAAACTCCCACCCGTCCATTACCGGCATATTAATATCCAGCAAAATGATATCTGGCAATTGCCCGGGATCATCAATTCTTGAACGCAAATAATCAATGGCTTCCTGCCCGTTCAAGGCGGTATCAATTTGAGGAGAAGGCATGTATATCCGCAACATTTCCCTGCTCAAAAAGTTGGTTACATCATCATCATCTACCAGCAAAATATGATGAGCAGGGTTATTCATAAGATGACTTTTTTTTCTTCAGGAATACATGAAACATGCTTCCCTTATTTACAAAACTCTCAACAGCTATTTTACCTTCTAACGCTTCGATCTGGTTTTTAATAATATACAATCCCAAACCTTTTCCGTCTTTATTGTCATGAAAACGCTGATATAGACCAAATATTTTGTTGCCGTATTTTTCTAAGTCAATTCCCATTCCATTGTCTTTTACATACAGTATGATATATTCCCCGTCTTCTTCAGTGCTAACACTGATTTCAGGAGCCACATCAGGTTTACGATACTTAATCGCATTGGTTAACAAATTCAATAAAATACTGTGTAGAACTTTTCTGGAAAATAAGATAGAAGGAGCTTTAGAAAAATCAAGATGAATAACTGCCTCTTTCAAGCGTATTTCCTCTGAAATCAACTCCATTACCTTTTTTACTTCTTGCTCGAAATATAAAACCTCATCTTTTTCAGCCATATTCGCTCGAGAAGATAATATTTCATTAAGATCATTCAGTGTTGCATGTAATCTTTCAACACTCATTTCCATTTTTTCCAGAAAAACCTGGTTTCGTTCAGATAAATGTTCCTTATCAAAGAGACTTAATAAACTAATCAGATTGGCAACCGGCGCTCTCAAATTATGAGAAGTGATATATGCAAATTGTTGCAATTCACGATTACTATGCATCAATTCCTGCGATAATTGTCTTAACTCAATTTCTTTCTGTTTGATATCATCTACGTCTAGATGTATACCTGACAAACGAATAGCTTTCCCCGTTTCATCACGCATACTTGCCTTACTCATGGTGAGTATCCACTTCCATCTGCGGTCTTTTGTACGCATTCTGATCATTGCCTGATACACGTCACTCTTACCTTCCAAATGATCATTCAACAACTTCAACAAACCCGCCTTTTCATTCGGATGCAATAATTGTTCAAAAGTGGAAAATCGATTGGTCAGCTCGTCCGACTGATACCCCAGCATTAATTTCCACTGATCATTGAAATATACATCATCATTTTTTATATCCCAGTCCCAAATACCTAATCCCGCTGCTACAGTAGCCATTTCCAATCGTTGTTCACTAATACTCAACAGTTGCTGAGCATTTGCTCTTTCGATGATTTCAGCTTCCAATTGTTCTGTTCTTTTTTTCACTGCCTTGCGAAGAGAAAATCCATATAGCACGGATATCAGCAATAAGGAAAGAACCATGATGGAGATATAAACAGCATTTCTAAAAAATTTAGAACTCACTTTTTGAGTACCATCGTACAGAAATCCTGTCAGGTCAGGGATATCTTTAACTATTCCAAGTTGTTTGTGTATCTCAATAATATGACGCCATCTTCCCTCATTCATATGACCAATCTCTACAAGATTCGGCAATATCAAATTACGCATCGCTTCTGCTTCCACTAATAAATCATCTTTAGTAACACCTCTTTCCTTGACACCTGGTAATGTAAGGATATAATCTGCGATCTCATTTGTATGACTCATCGCATAATCCCATCCTTTAAAACTTGCTGCTGTAAACTTTTTAACGAGGAGTGGCTCAGATTCTGCCAGACTCTTTTTTGTAAATAAAACATCCCCATAAAAGTCAATACCATAATTGATGGGAAGTATGTAAGAAGGTTCAATACCTAACTTACGAAGTTGATGAAGTTCGACTGAAAGATAGGCAGTAATTGCATCTGCCTTATCCTCAACCAGATCCGTATTTTTCCAGCTGTGTGATAATAATTTCAAGGAATCAGGAGTGATTCCTTCACGAAGAAATACTGCTTTCAATTCCGTCCAACCCTGATCAGGTGACGCCATCAAACGTTTGCCAATCAAATCGGAAGGAACATGGATATTTTTCTCTTTGAGTGATAAAATTGTATACGGAGAATGTTGGAAGATTGCACCCAATGCTACCAATGGTTTTCCACTTGCATAATCAACAACCAGATCAGCCCCGGTAATACCAAAATCAGCTTCATTATTTAAGACTTGTGGTACAGCCGCATGACTAGGGTCACCGGGTATCAGTTTTACATTAAGTCCTTGTTCTTTATAATACCCTTTTTTCTCTGCGGCATAATATCCTGCAAACTGGAACTGATGCCACCACTTTAATTGCACACGAACGGAATCATCTGCTGCGAATAAATGAGAAGTACTGATTACAATCAGCAAAAAAATGCTAACACATCTATGATAGGTGAGACGTCCTTCAAACACGTTGATCGAATTACTTACTCAATATACTTTTTTTTTAGTTTGTCTCATTTTTGAACAGCAAAATATTGAGTTCATACATACCAAGCTATATATTGGCAATAAAAAAGAGACAATGATGATTGTCTCTTTTTTGGTAAGTGCCCAGGACTGGATTCGAACCAGCACACCCGTGAAGGCGCTGCGACCTGAACACAGTGCGTCTACCAATTTCGCCACCTGGGCAGGTGTTTTCAGCCATAGGGCTGATGTTTCAGGGCTGCAAATATAATAGCAAAGCAGCCTTTCTGCCAAAGTAAATTTTAAACTAGTGCTTAGAATTTGCTAAAGTACCATCAGACTACAACCCCTGATATCACTGTGGTCTAATCTTCCCCATACTTCAAACTTTCCATCTTCAAATACCCGACCCACATCTTCTGTAGCAATAAATGAACAACTATACACATTAGCCAAATCGATCAATTGTATCACCCCTTTACCCACCTGACCTTGCCCCAAAGGATCCTCTTCATCTCTTACCATAACTTTTAACCAGGGTGGACATTCAAAAATGCCATCGCCTGCTGAATAGGCTTGACTTAGTAATTCAGTCATCCCATATTCAGAATGTATCTGAGAAACACCCAACTGTTGCGTAAGAAAGCCATGTACTTCGGCTCTCGTCATCTCTTTTCTCCTCCCCTTCATGCCTCCTGTTTCCATTACAATCGTGTGCTTCAGCTTCTGTGGAAATGATGTTGCAAAATCCAATAAAGCGAAAGTCACTCCCAATAAAAGAGTTTTTTGTCCAGAAGCTTCCAATTCTTTCAAAGTATCATTCAATTCCTGATGATTGTAAAGATAAAAACCACTTTTGGGGTGTTGGGTCATCTGGATTAACTCTTCTGCCATCATCACCAACGAAGAATGTTGTCTTTCCAAATAGGCCGGTAAAAGAGCAAGTATACACCATTCATCTGTTTGTCCATAAAACCTCTCAAACCCGGTTATGAAACTTTGTCTATACAGGTTCATATCTCTTACCCAATGTCTGCTATTTTGGGTTTGCGTGGTACCACTGCTTTCAAAGAAATCAGTGGCATCGTCCCCCGATAACACTTTTTTTTGCTTAAAAAAGGATACAGGCAACGAGGGTATTTGTTCGGGTGTCTTTATAGTGTGTAGATCTTTACCAATCAACTTACACCATTGATGATAAACCGGATTATGATGGTACTGAAACCGGAAAATATCCATACTCAGTTCATCGAAATGGTCAACAGAAAGAGAGAAAATATTGTTAACATCAAATGGTAATCCGGTCATCTATTGTGATGTTTTAACTAAATTTGATATGAAAGCAGTACGAATGAAGGCAAAATTATTGATAATAAGTACAATTCTGCTGGCATTGGCTGCCTGCAAGAAAGATACCTATACCACAAAACCTCAATTGACCTTTAAAAGTGTAAATGGTACAAGTTTTGGCCCTAATTCAGCCATCATCTTTTCTATTGAATTTACAGACAAAGAAGGTGATATTCAGGATAGCATCTGGGTACAAAAAGTAACAAGGGTAAACGGCTGTAATAATTTCAGTGATCGGGTAAAAATCCCCTCCTTCACAGCAACAAGCAATTTGAAAGGTACTTTTGAGATTGGCTACAGTACCGGTAATATACCAGGCAGTAATTATACTGTTATCCCGACTTGCAATAGAACCGATACCTGTTTCTTTCGATTTTGGGCTAGCGATATTGCGAAAAATAAGAGTGATACCGTTATTTCACCCAATATTATCATCAGAAGATGATCTTGCAGTAATCAACTGCACTGGCTGTATACATTATGGTGAAATCGTCTGAAAAATTATTCAACACTTTTTTTTTCGGTAACTATTTCTATGGCATCTGTGCTGTAGCATTATCGATAGAAGCTTCTCTGCAACAAGGTTTTCCGCTCCATCATCCGTTTTGGTATATACTTCTTTTTGCCGGAACTGTTATATATTATACCATCGCCTACCTGCATGAGAAAAACAATACCAGCATCAACCCTAGAACCATTTGGTATAAAGATCATCAACAATGGATCAAAAAATCACAATGGATTCTTATGGTTGTTGCCTCATTAGCGGGAATGTACTTACTTGTTCAGTATAGATCAGGTTTTCTGTTTATCAAAAGCTGGCAATTCTTAGTCGCTATACTTTTCCCTTTACTAGCATTATGGTATTATGGCGATGCAATTCCCTGGTTACGTAAATCAAGCTTACGATCCACAGGATGGCTCAAACCTTTTGTCATTGGCTTTATCTGGGCAGGTATTGTGACTGTTTATCCGGCTATGCTTTCAGCTATTGGAAATAACAGCAGCTATGAACCTAATATCTTACATTGTTTGCTCTTTCTGAAAAATGGAATGTTCATTGCTATGTTATGTATCCTTTTCGATATTAAAGACTATGCAACAGACTATAATGAAGAGCTGAAGACCTTCGTGGTACGTTTTGGACTACGTAAAACACTTTTTTACATCATTATACCCCTGACTGCCATTGGCTTAGGAACGTTTTTGATCTATGGCATCGTGCATGAATTCCCACTGTTTCGGATTATCATCAACACTATCCCCTTTATTTTGTTGATAATTGTAACCTATCATATGCACCGTCGTAAAAGCATTCTCTATTATCTTGCAATTATTGACGGATTAATGTTGGTGAAAGCTCTTTGTGGTATTACCGGAAGTTTTATACACCACTCCTGATTTGAACTTATTATTTTAATTGAACATGTTATGGCAAAAGCAAAAACAGTCGTAAAGACAAAGTCAAAATCTATCCTTACAGATACATCTCTCAATTTTCTGAAAAAATACATCAATACACCATCTCCTGTTGGTTTCGAAAGTAGTGGACAGAAAGTTTGGTTGGACTATGTAAAACCCTATACCGACAGCTTTTTTACTGATCCTTATGGAACAGCCGTAGGCGTCATCAATCCAACTGCGCCTTTCAAAGTAGTGATTGAAGCCCACGCTGATGAGATCAGTTGGTTTGTCAATTATATCAATGATCAAGGGTTGATCTATTTAAAAAGAAATGGTGGTGTAGATCATCAGATCGCACCTGCTATGCGTGTGTTCATCCATGGAAAAAAAGGACCTGTAAAGGCAGTCTTTGGCTGGCCTGCCATTCACACACGTTTAAGTAATCCGGATGCGAAAGAGCCTCAACCTAAAGTAGACAATCTTTGTCTCGACTGTGGTGCTCGCAGTAAAAAAGAAGTAGAAGCTTTGGGTATACATATCGGTGCTGTTGTCACTTACCAGGAAGGGTTTGATGAACTGGCCAATGACTTTTACATTGGTCGTGCTTTTGATAATCGTATCGGTGGATTTATGATTGCCGAAGTGGCGCGATTACTGCATGAGAATAAAAAGAAATTACCTTTTGGTTTGTATGTAGTGAATGCAGTTCAAGAGGAGATCGGATTAAGAGGTGCTGAAATGATCGCCAGAAGAATCAAACCTGATATCGCAATTGTTACTGATGTTACACATGATACCAGTACTCCTATGATCAGTAAGATCATTGAAGGAGATATACAATGTGGTAAAGGCCCTTCATTGGCATATGCACCTGCTATTCACAATAAACTCTTGAAAATTGTAGAAGACGTTGCAGAAAAAAATAAGATTCCTGTTCAGCTTAGAACACTTAGCAGAAGTACAGGAACTGATACCGACAGCTTTGCTTATGCGAATGATGGATGCCCATCTGTATTGATTTCCATTCCATTAAGATACATGCACACGACAGTGGAGATGTTACATAAAAATGATATTGAAGAAACGATCAAGCTGATGTACCACACATTGTTGACATTAACACCTAAAACAAACCTGAGTTATCTTTGATCTGTGATTTTTTGATCTTTGATTTCTTGATTTTCTGAATAAATAAATCAAGAAATCAAAGATCAACGAATCAAACATCCCCCCTATGTGGTCTGAACAAAAACAAATAAGAATTGCAGTACTGGATCTATATGAAGGTCAGGCTAATCAAGGTATGCGTTGTATCAAAGAAATTGTACACGCCTGGGCTGCTGATAAAGGCTTCGATCTTTTGTATCAGGAATTTGATGTACGACAAGAGCTCGCTGTTCCAGATACTTCATTTGACATTTATATTTCCAGCGGTGGTCCAGGTTCTCCTTTAGACACATTAGGATCAGCATGGGAAGCCGCCTATTTCGGGTGGTTAGAAAATATAGAGGCCTTTAATAAAACAGCAGCATATCCTGATAAGAAAAATGTATTCTTCATCTGCCATAGTTTTCAACTGGTATGCCGACATTATGGTATAGGCAATGTATGCAAAAGAAGATCCACTGCTTTTGGTGTGTTTCCGGTACATATGCTGGATTCAGGAACTACTGAACCTGTATTTGACGGATTGAGAGATCCTTTTTATTGCGTAGACAGTCGAGATTATCAGGTAGTTGAACCGGATATCAGCAAACTCACGGCAATGGGCGCATCTATATTGGCTATTGAAAAGAATAGACCACATGTTCCTTATGAACGAGCTGTGATGGCCATCCGATTCAATGATCATTTTATCGGAACACAGTTTCATCCGGAAGCAGATGCTGTAGGTATGCATATGTATTTAATGCGAGAGGATAAAAAGCAAACAGTTATCGACAACCATGGTGAAGCCAAATGGCAAAGCATGGTAGAACAATTGCAAGACCCGGAGAAGATCTTATTTACATATCATACCATTCTTCCAAACTTTCTGAATCAATCTGTACAGGAATCCATCTTTTCACAACAAGGTTAAATTAAAGTTTATCCTGTTGATTCTCTTTCAGGTATCAAAAGGTTTTTTTACTTTCAAAGACCTAATTTTATTTGTATGGTACCATCTATCAGACAGGCATTCAATCAGCAGTTTACGGCCGATAAATACAAAGCGTATCTAGAAGAATTGAATAGTAAATTCCCGGGGGCAATTGAGTTTCGAGTTGCGGAGACTCCTGTCTTTGTTGACCGTGATTTTAAGGAAAAGATATTATCCGCCTGTGAGCATATTGTAGATGTGATCACACAATTCAACTTTAAAACATTGAGCTCTCATGCCATTCCTTCCGACTTAAGGGTGCCAAATGAAAATGATCATACTCACTTTATTGCATTTGATTTTGGGGTTTGTATCAATGAAGACGGAGAATATGAACCTCAGTTGATTGAAATGCAAGGTTTCCCAACTCTGTTTGGATATCAGGTATGGCAGGATGAAGTGACAAGACATCATTTTCAGGTCCCAAAAGGATACAGCACCTATCTGAATGGGTTTGATCGCAACAGTTATTTATCCTTATTGAAGGAAATCATTCTTGGAACACACAAAGCAGAAAATGTAATATTACTCGAACTGTTGCCACATCAACAAAAAACAAAAATAGATTTCTATTGTACCAGTGAATACACAGGTATACCGGTTGTATGTTTGACTGAGTTAGAAAAAGAAGGCAAGCAATTATTTTATCGCGATGCTTCAGGTAAAAAGATTAGGGTTCACAGAATCTATAATCGTATCATATTTGATGACCTGCAGCAACAAACAGCAGAACTACGTGAGAAAGGAAAAATCATGTTGGAAGAACTCGATGTAGAATGGGTACCACATCCAAACTGGTTTTATCGAATCAGTAAATACACTTTACCGTTTATTGATCATCCTTATGTACCCAAAACTGTCTTTTTAAGCGAGCTTACAGAAACACCGGAGCATCTGGATCAATATGTATTAAAGCCATTGTTCTCTTTCGCAGGTCAGGGAGTAGTTATTGATGTTACAAAAGAAGATATCGATAAAATAAAAGACCCTGAAAATTGGATCCTACAAAAGAAAGTACAATATGCTGATGTGATTGCAACACCTGATATACCTGCCAAAGTAGAGATCCGTATTTTTTATTTTTGGAAAGAGGGTGAAAGCAGACCCATTGCTACTAACAACCTAGCTCGTTTAAGCAAGGGCAAGATGATTGGTGTTCGTTACAACAAAGACAAAGAATGGGTAGGCGGAAGCCTGGCTTATTTTGAAGAATAGATTTATCTGTGTTTACTCAACAGGTATTTGTCGTGTATAACCTTGCTCATCGTCTTTCCATACACTTTACTTTCAACCCATGAGATAACGTCCAGATAAGCAAAGGATCTGGTTTCAAAGCGACTCTTTTCATACTGTTTGATCTTTTCCAGAAAAGATCGTAATTCAGTTTGTACTTGTTTTGCAGGTATTTGAAATGAATGCCTCAAGAAACGAAACATCTCTTCTTCTACGATCGTGAGATTATCCATCTTCGCCATGAAACGATACACAGATTTGATCAAAGAACTCTCAATCAACTCTGCATTTCCTAACTCGTAATGTGCTATCAAATGTAAAAGACGCGCATAACATTGTAAGTCATTGCGCAAGTCTACATGATCATTAATGATCCTTCGCAGATAATCAATACAAGTATTATAATCACCACTACCAAAATAAAGAGACGCAATTTTATAGTTAAAAACCAATACGCGATGTTGGTCTATGTATAATGCATTATCAGATAGCTGTTTTTCCAGATCGGCAACCAAAGTCAATCCTTCTTTGAAAGTACCTTGCATTAAGTGCTGATTCAATTTCGCACTATTGATATAAATAAAATTATGCACCCTGAAAATGTCATGCTTATTCGCTATTTCACTTTTTGCAAACAGTTCAAATTTTTGAAGTACAGTCCCAAATTCCTTAAAATTTCTAAGATCAAAGTGAGCGTTGAGCAAGTTATGCAACCCCTTAATGTAATGCCCTGTCTCCACTTCAATCATAAAGGGTTCTTTTTCAAAAAGACCTAACCATTTCTGACTATACTTATAATACATCAAAAAATCTTGTCGTATAAACGCATACCAACAATAACTTTGATAGAGATACAATCGTTCATAAAAACCGGTAAGCAGGTTTGCCTGTGCCGGCAATTGATTCTTGAAAAAAGCTTTGATATCTTTCTCATCTGCTTCATTTCTTGCATGACCATTTTTAACATACCAACTGTATAGTTGCAGAGCCAGATTAGACAATTGTGTGATCACCCTCCTTTTTTCATTTACTACATTGGCTTCAGCTGTCAGCTGTTCTGCCCTGTCTTGCATACTCCTAGTAATATGGAGGGTCTCAATCTTTTTTTCTAGTGATATGATCTGAATTAAAAAACTATCCTGATGATATTGGTGCGCTAATTCTTTTGCCCGATCTAATATTTTAAGACTCTGGTGATATAATCCTTTGTTATAAAGAATACGTGCATAATCAATCTGCTCATGCAATTGCATATCGATACTGTCGTTACTTTTCAATAGTCTTAAACTAGAAAGTAGCTCACGGTATAAATGGTTTTTTAAATTCGCTAGCTGTGGCTTTTCAATACCCGGTATTTTTTTGAGTAGATTTTTTTCATCAAAATCAGATAGCTTTTCCATTGCGTCAAAGAGCTGTATGATTTTAAGATCGTCTTTAGCAGAATTCCGTTTGATATACAGTTTGAAATGCCTTTTTTCCGCTTTTTGAAGCGACTTGATCAACTGAAACAAAGGGTCTTGCGAACGGTTGGGCATCATATCATTTTTAACCAAAAAATCAATAAAATCAGGTGTTCCAGACAGGTACTTTCCTTTTTAAGATAAAAAAGAAAGTAAAAACTTGTCTTCCTACCCGCATAACAGTATTGTATCTTCGGATAGAAGTTACTTTCATACAGCAAGACAATCGAAGAGTAACAAACAATCGTAATTAACGCAGTTGCGTTCAACATATTGGGATAGTTTCCCAAAAGAGTTTTCGTATGGCAAGCAATCGTAGAGGTCGTTCCGTTTCCACGGAGGGACCCTTTTTTTGCAATATACTGAAATCAGCTAATATTATTGACTGGTAATTCTTTCTTTTGCCCAAGCCAGCGCTACTTGTAATTGTTCTTCTCTGGTCAGATTACTATTATCAAGTATTACGGCATCCGCAGCTTGTCTGAGTGGACTAAATTCACGATTACTATCCATATAGTCCCTCATTTCTAAATTACGTCTCACTTCTTCGATTGTGATAGAAGGATTCTTTACAAATAACTCCTTAAACCTTCTTTCTACTCTTACTGCAGGGTCTGCTGTAACAAATATTTTGAGTTCTGCATCCGGAAAAACAGTAGTGCCAATATCTCTGCCATCCATTACAATTCCTTTTTTCTTTCCCATCAGTTGTTGCTGTGCAACACCAAACTCACGTACTTCTTTTAAAGCGGCCACTTCACTTACATGTTCACTTATAACCATTTCGCGGATCAGCGATTCAACATTCTCATCATTCAGATACATATCACTCTGCCCTGTTACGGGGTTGTATTCAAAGGATAGCGATATCTCTGACAGAGCCTTGATCACTTTTGTTGTATCGGTACAATCAATATGCTGCCTAAGGAAATAGAGTGTAATGGCACGATACATAGCACCACTATCAATAAATACATAATTCAACTCCTTGGCCAATTGTCTGGCCAGCGTACTCTTACCACAAGATGAATACCCGTCTAGTGTAATGATGATTTTCTTCATGAAAACGAATATGCCGCAAAATTGCAGTAAAAAAACGAGTATCAGGCACAAAAAAGGTCGGTACTAATACCGACCTTTTCTTTTCCTGTTTGCTCATATTATCCGGGAAGAACAACACTGTCAATGACATGTATCACCCCATTGCTTTGATATACATTACTGATGGTAACTACAGCACTAGCCCCTTTTTCATCAGTCAAGATCAACTTTTTACCCTTCATAGAAGCTTTCAATGATCCTCCTGCAACGGTTTTCAATATAGCTGTACCCTTACCTTTTTTGATCAAGTCAGCTATTGCTGCTGCATCATACTTTCCGGCTATGACATGGTACGTCAATATTTTTGTAAGTGTTGCTTTATTTTCCGGCTTAACCAAGGTCTCGACTGTTCCTGCAGGTAACTTTCCAAAAGCTGCATTTGTAGGTGCAAATACAGTAAATGGACCAGCACTCTGTAACGTTTCTACCAGGCCTGCCGCTTTTACTGCTGCCACCAATGTGGTATGTTCTTTCGAATTCACCGCATTTTCAACAATATTTTTAGATGGATACATGGGTGCTCCGCCTACCTCTACTGTTTTTTCCTGAGCCATTACGAACTGTGTACCCAAAATGGTACAAAGAATAAAAAGAATCTTTTTCATGATCTGTTGATTTTATTTCTTGATTGATATGTACAGTCTACATACGACGTACGTTTCCGATCGGTTTTACAAATCATAAAAAAAGCCTCATAATCATGAGGCTTTGAGTATTGAATAAGATACATATATTATTGGGTAATGACTTTATCTATGATATGGATAATACCATTGCTCTGTTCCAAATTCGATGTAATCACTGTAGATTGTTTTCCTTTCCCATCAGTCAAAATAATTTTTTTCCCTTTTTTAGTTACTTGTAAAACCTCACCTGATAAGGATGTTAGAGAAACCGGACCATCAGCTTCTTTGATCATTTTTGTTAATGCATCAGCATCAAATCTTCCGGACACAATGTGACTTTTGATCAGATGACTCAATTTTTTCTTATCATCATCTGTAGAACTGATATCGCCTTGCATAAACTTCGTAAAAGATTCATTGGATGGTGCAAAAAAAGTATAAGGACCCTCTTTTTGTAACAGTTCGATCAAATCTGCTGACTGAATTGCCATAACAAGACTTGTATACCCTCCCGAAGAACCCAAATTTTCAATAATACTTTTTTGAGGTGACATGTTTAACGCAGCAGCATTCGTACTATTCCCACCTCCCATAGACGTTTCACGCATGACCACCATTTGCGCATGACCGGTTATTAGACTAAAAAAGGTTAACAGGAAAAAAATTGCTTTCTTCATAGCACACTATTTAACATCTAACTTAGGGAGAATTTTACAAAGAGCTGTTATCTCCTTAAAAAAGATCAGGGTAATCTGAAATAATGCCATCCACACCCAACTTCCGAAGTTCCTGAATCTTTGCTCGGTCATTGACTGTCCATGGAATCAGTTTAACACCCATATCCCTGCATTGCTTTATGAGCAATGGAGTTACCAATGAAAAATAAGGGCTATAAATGGTAGGTACAAAACCTAATTCTTTTAGCTGGAGTGCAAATGTTTGGGGATGATTCCCTTCGATCAATAAAGCGGTTTGAATAGTCGGGTATTTTTCATGTAGGTATTGTAACGTACGAATATCAAACGACTGGATCGTTACTTTATCCTGAATTTTTTTTCGATCTATCACTTCCATGATAAGATCTACAAATACTGCCGGTGTTGGATGATAAATACCATCTGTTGTAGACTGAGATTTGGTCTCGATATTAAAAGCAGGTATTGACTTCCCGGTCTTTGTACAATAAGCGATTACTGAATCAATCATTTCAGCCAGCAATGGCTTATAAGTAGCTATCTTTTGTTGTTTGGGAAAACGAGAAAAAGGTTTTAATCCGACATCATATTTACGAACAGTGGCATAATCCATTTGAAAGATGTTCAGTTGCTTTTCTTCTGCTGCAGTGACATAACTTCCATCAGGTTTGGTTGTAATATCATGGCTAAAAAAAGGTTCATGACTCAATACCACTTGGTTATCTGCCGTAATGACTACATCTGTTTCCAATGTAGTAACACCTAAGTCAATCGCCTTGAGCATTGCAGGAATGGTATTTTCAGGCATTAACCCTCTGCAACCACGATGCCCTTGTTGATCAAATTGATTTGAGATATTTTGACTTTTTTTTGTGGAAAAACAAGAAAAAAACAGAACCCATGATAGTAGCAACCAAGCTTTATTCATGATGCAAAGAATTGTTGTTTGCGTTTACTCATTTCATCTGCCACTGCTTTCTCTTCCCAATTACCGGTACTGAGTTTAGCTACAATATTATCAAAACTTTTCTCATCCCTGTTCTGGCTTAACTTAAAAACAGCATCTGTTTGCAATAATTTAATCTCAAATGCCACAATTGCTTTTGACAAACGACTGATATATTCTTCAGGAAGTTCTTTGTACTGTGAAGGTGAAGAAGGATTCTGTTCAAAATGTGCTGTCAATTCTTCTAACATAGCCGGCAATGCATCATCACTCAGTAAATGCATCCTTCCACGCGCATGAACGGTCATATAATTCCAGGTAGATGCTTGTTTTTTGTTTTCATACCAACTTGCGCTGACATATGCATGCGGACCTGAAAACAAAACCAGCACATGATCATTTTCCAAAAAAGCTTTATGATGATCTGTTTGCTTCATAAAATGTCCTTGCAGATAAAGATCACCGTCTCTTTGCTTTAATAAAATCGGAATCTGTGTGGCAACCGGTTCATGAGTAGCTGATACCCCAATTAAAGTTGCAAAGGGATGCGTTTGGATGAATGCAATGATTTCATCCTGATGCTGTTCCTGAAAAACGGGAAGATGGTACATGTAACAGATTAAATTTTGAGTTCCTACAAAATTATTGAACCTGCATCGTCCGGGTGTACCATTCATACCATTATGATACTGTCTGTATTATTCAGTCACCTGCACAGTTTGTGTTCTCGGAGCACTGGCATTCCTAATGGCGATATTACGAACTGCATTGCCTGCAAACTGACGAAGCGCATGTTTACTTACTTCTTCATTGCCGGCCATAGCTGGTATTCCCTGATCACCGCCTTCTCTAATTTCCTGCACCAAAGGAATTTGTCCAAGAAAAGGCAGATCGTATTCTTCTGCCAGATTTTTACCACCATCTTTTCCGAAAAGGAAATATTTATTTTCCGGTAATTCAGCAGGAGTGAAATAAGCCATATTCTCCACCAAACCGATAATAGGAACATTGATTTGTGCTTGTCCAAACATAGCGATCCCTTTTTTGGCATCTGCTAATGCTACATTTTGTGGAGTTGTTACGATGATGACACCGGTTACAGGTACTGTTTGCATCAATGTGAGATGAATATCTCCGGTTCCCGGTGGCATATCAATTACCAAGTAATCCAATTCTCCCCAATCCACATCAGTTACAAACTGACGAATAGCGCTACTCGCCATTGGGCCACGCCAAACCACTGCATTTTTTTCATCTACGAGTAACCCAATACTCATGAGTTTAATGCCGTACTTTTCTAATGGAATGATCATACCTTTTCCATTCACATCTTTCATCATAGGGCGTTCACCACGTACACCAAACATAATGGGTACGCTAGGTCCGTAAATGTCTGCATCCATCAAACCTACAGTCGCTCCTCCTTCTGCTAAAGCAAGTGCCAGATTAGCCGATACGGTACTTTTACCAACACCTCCTTTACCACTTACAACGGCTATAATATTTTTTACACCTGATAATACCTGTTGATTATCCTTGCGGGTTGAAGAAGTATTGGAAGTAAAATTCACGGTAACTTTTGCCTCTTTATCAACCAATAATTTAACCGCATTTTCACTAGCTGTTCTCATCATATCCTTCATCGGACAAGCAGGAGTTGTGAGTACAATGGTAAAGCTCACTTCTTTATCCTTGATCAGAATATCTTTCACCATATTCAATGTCACCAGATCTTTTCCCAGATCAGGTTCTTGCACATTACTCAGTGCACTCAGTATAGCCGCTTCTGTCATCACGCAAGTTTTTGTTAAAAAATCAATTTGGCTGCAAAGTTAACCGCTCGCAACCTTACTTTGTCAGAATTCAGGTTAGTTTTCAACAATCTGCAGAGCTGGTTGTTGTCGATTTTGGGAAAACCATTTGTATTTTTACCGAGATGAAAATATTTCTACGATTATCTGTTGTTACCGCCCTCTTTTTGCTGATCACTGGCAAAGCCATGTCGCAGCGAAACGAATACCGCGATTCTGTGGTACAACTGTATGGCGTGGTGATGACAGCAGATAGTTTGATGGCTATTCCATCTGCCAGTATTATTGTAGAAGGAAAAGGGAGAGGAACAATCACCAATCCTGACGGGGTTTTCTCCATTGCGGTACTAAAAGGAGATCGTATTACATTTTCCTGTGTTGGATTCAAAAACCGAAGTATTGAGATCCCGCGTGATCTTGCTGATAATCAATATAGCGTGATTCAGTTATTGGTGAGTGATACCGCTTACCTACCTGCAACCATCTTAAAACCTAGACCTACCAGAGAGCAATTTGAACGTGATTTTGTGAATATGAAGATCGCTGATGATGCTTATGAGATCGCAAGAAAGAATACCGATGAAGCACAAAGACGTATACTGATCAATAGTTTACCTGCTGATGGAAGGGAAGCCATCAATTATCAATTAAGACAACAGGCAAATAAATACTACTATTCCGGACAATTACCTCCGATGAATATACTGAATCCTGCCGCTTGGGCAGACTTTATCAAGGCCTGGAAAAGAGGTGATTTTAAACGTAAGGACTGATATTCCCGCTTTATTTATTGTTTTTTCGACAGATTTTCTTTCGTTAAAGGCTATGGCTTTACTTTTGCGCATACTTAAAACGATTGAATATGCCAGTTACAAATGTTAGTGTGATCGGTGCCGGAACCATGGGTAATGGAATTGCACACGTATTTGCTCAAAATGGATTTTCTGTTCAGCTGATTGATGTGAATGCGGCTCAACTGGAAAAAGCTTTGCAAACTATCTCTAAAAATCTCGATCGTCAAATCGCTAAAGGAACTTTGACCGAGGAACAAAAAACTACTACGTTATCAAATCTTCAAACAGAAACAGACCTCAAAAAAGGTGTTTCACAAGCTGATTTAGTAGTAGAAGCTGCTACCGAGAATGTGGAATTGAAACTGAATATTTTCAAGATGATAGATGAAGCAGCTCCTGCAAACGCGATTCTTGCATCCAACACTTCTTCTATCTCTATTACTAAAATTGCTTCAGTTACTAAGAGACCTCAGCAGGTAATCGGAATGCATTTCATGAATCCGGTTCCTGTGATGAAACTAGTAGAGATCATCAACGGTTATGCGACAACGGAAGATATCACCAATACTATCGTAACACTAAGCAAAACATTAGGCAAAGTGCCTTGTGTGGTGAATGATTATCCGGGATTTATTGCAAACAAGATTTTAATGCCCATGATCAATGAAGCGATCTGTAGCTTATATGAAGGTATTGCGGATGTAGAAGCCATTGATACGATTATGAAACTAGGAATGGCTCACCCAATGGGACCCTTACAACTGGCCGATTTTATTGGATTAGATGTTTGCTTGAGCATTCTTCAAGTACTACATGATGGATTTGGTAATCCGAAATATGCTCCATGCCCCTTATTGGTTAACATGGTCACGGCAGGAAAACTAGGAGTAAAATCGGGAGAGGGTTTTTATACCTATACACCCGGAAGTAAGGAACTGATTGTAAGTGCACGTTTCAAAAAATAAAATGTAAAGACCGGGTGAAGAATATCATCCGGTCTTTTTATGACCCGTTATGTTTTTTATTCTATCAAAAGTTTTTTATTTTCTCCTGATACCATTCAATTGGATTATTATCTTATTGATTAGTATTTATTGTATCAAATCACCGAAGCTCAAACGAAGATTAGTATTGATCACTGTGCTCCTCACAGTACTATTCACGAATCCTTGGCTATACAAAACTGCAACAAAATGCTGGCAATCTGATTTTAAAGATGTATCTCAAATTCAAAATTATGAAGTAGGCATTTTGCTCACAGGCATGGTTCAATTTGATACGAAAGACCGGGGGTTTTTCGGCTCTGCAGCAGATCGATTTATTCAAACAGCTACACTTTATCACAGCGGTAAAATCAAAAAAATTCTTGTTACCGGTGGTAGCGGATCGCTTTTGCATACTTCACGACCCGAAGCTTTATTCTTAGAAGAAATGTTGGTGAAGAATGGTATCCCTAAACAAGATATCATCACAGAACCTGCTTCCAGAAATACTTATGAAAATGCTGTCTTTAGTAAAAGAATACTAGATTCATTGGAAATAAACTCACCATGTTTACTGATTACTTCAGCATTACATATGAGAAGATCAGAAGCAGTATTTACCAAAGCGGGAATTCAATTTGATAGTTATCCTGCAGACTTTAAAGTAGTTGACGAGTATTTTTCAATCGACGATTTATTGATTCCTGATGCAAAACTTTTAAAAGACTGGAGTCATCTCATCAAAGAGGTAGTAGGACTGTGGGTCTACCAATTAACAGGGAAAGCCTGATTATTTAGTGCGCTGTATCGTGACAGTATGCAATTCTTTGAATCTGTATAACACTTCTTCTAGTCTGCTTTTAGGTATCCCGATTTTTAGTAAACAAAACAACTGTATTTCCTGATGAATGATACTGCAATTGAATTGTTTTACCACCATCATCACTTCATTCATGGTAGTATAATCAAAATTTACATCATACACGATCTCAATCGACTTTTGTACAACCGGAATCATTTGTAATGCCATAGCAGCCGATGATTTATAGGCATTGATGAGTCCCGGCACGCCTAATAAAGTACCACCAAAATATCTCACAACAATGACACCTGTATCAGTCAATCCTTTACTATCAATTTGACCTAAAATCGGTTTCCCTGCTGAACCGGATGGTTCCCCATCATCACTGACCCTGAACTGATTACCATCCAATCCTAATCGATACCCAAAACAATGATGTACTGCTTTGGGATGTTCCTTTTTTAATTGCTGTAATTGTTGCTTGAACGCATCCGAGGTACTCATGGGAAATGCATACGCTAAAAACCGACTACCACGATCTTTAAACTCCGCATAACCCTGTTTGTCGATTGTCTGATAATATTCGTTTTCCATCTTTATAGTTGATCCCCAAATGCAATTAAATAAATAGCCACCAATGACAATAGAATACCGATCCAATTGATCTTGGTCAACCGTTCTTTGAACAGTAACCACGCTACTACTGCACTAAATAAAACAATACCCATATTGTTTACAGGAATACTGGCACTAGTTTGCCATGGACTTTCTTGTAAGAAATGGACTAAACACCAAATAGAAAAATAATTAGGTATACCAATTAATATTCCTGCTAAAAGATTTTTCCAAACAAATTGTTGCTTTCTTCGGATCAACTGAATAAGTAAAATCAATGACCCAATGGTAGCCGCAGAGAAAAAAGAGCTCACCAGGTAATCATTATTATTTTCCGCAGTAACATAGGTTAATTGTACATGATTGATTAATGCATCCAATAAACCACTACTAATGAATAAAACCAGTGGAAGTAAATACAACCACTTGCTTTTTTGAGTAGCATGACCTTTTTCAGTATTGGTATAACAGGTTAACACCACTGCTATTAATGCAAGCACTACTCCCATCGCTTTCCAGCCTGCCACAGTTTCATTGTAGAGATATACGGATAATACTACAGGAATAATAAGCGACAGTTTATTAGCTACTGAAGCTACCGCCACTCCATTTTTTTGAGCAGTGATGGCTACGATGTTAAAAATGCTAACAAACATCGCACCCATGATCATTGCCCAACCAAACCAGGGAGTTTGGATGTTTTCAGCATGTATTGGGAAAGATCCATTGACAATACTACCAGTAATTACACAAGTAATATAGTTGAATACGATAGCCTGAAATACATTCACGCCATATTTTTCACACGCTTTAAAAGAAAGTGTGAGATAACTTGTAAGTACTATGCTCCCTATCAGATACATCATAAAGCCAGCTGATTTTTTTGAGGGATATATATATCAATCTGATCTGTCACTGAGTCAAATGAATGTAAAAGTGTCGAATTCTTGATCAGAGGTGCTGCTAATCCGGCACCTATCTGTAAACTAGTATTCGTAATGATACGAACTTCATCCCAATGATCTTCATCAATGAATGATTGTAACAATTGAGCCCCTCCTTCTACCAAAATACTTTGAATTCCATTTTGATAACAATAGGTAAAAAGTTGATTGAAAAGCGATTGCTCACTACTGATCTTTACAAACTTCAGATATTCTTGATCCTCCGCTTTCTGTTCATTAAAAATGATCACGGGTTGTCTGTCATTGAACATAGTAAGATGGGCAGGTAGTCGCAAATGTTTATCAATAACAAATCGCAACGGTGATTTTCCTGTCCAGTATCTATTATTTAGTGATGGATTATCCTTTAATGCAGTCTCTGTACCGATCAATATGGCGGCCTCTTCGCTTCTCCAGCGATGAACGATACGATTGGTTTGCTCATTTGTGATGAACAAACGATCTTTTGATATACCTGCAATAAAACCATCTGCTGTTTGAGCCCATTTCAAAATCACATAAGGTCTTCTTTGTTGATGAAAGGAAAAGAATCGCTGATTCAATGCGATGGCTTCCTTCTCCAAAACACCTGTGATAACCGCCACGCCCGCCTTTTGTAATTGTTCAATACCTTTTCCATTCACCGCTTCAAAAGGATCTCTACAGCCAATGACAACTTTGGGAATTTTTTTCTCTATGATCAGCTGACTGCATGGTGGTGTCTTCCCAAAATGAGCACAGGGTTCTAAGGATACATACAATGTAGAAAGGGGAATCAAATGTTCATCGGATGCATGAACAGATCGAATACAGTTGACTTCTGCATGCGGACCACCATATACCTGATGCCACCCTTCGCCGATAATCCTGTTTTGATGTACCAAAACAGCTCCAACCATTGGATTAGGTGCTACCTTACCAGCTCCATAACGGGCCAGTTCCAGGCAACGAAACATATACGGTTGATGAAGATCAGACATAAGGAATGGGCAAAAATAGCCAAATGGTGCTTAACATTGCAGCATGACCATTGAATCGGCCAAAGATCAACTTATTCAGCAACTATCTTCTCTGTACGATCCAAGAGAAGCAGCCGGTATAACCAATATGGTTCTGGAGCATCTTACCGGTATGAATAGAACCGATCGAATGATTCATAAAAATCAGTCACTTACTGAGATTCAGGAAAAGGAACTCCACCGAATTACCACTTTGTTGTTGAACAATAAACCCATACAATATATTTTGGGAGAAGCCTGGTTTGCGGGAATGAAGTTTATCGTGAATGAACATACATTGATCCCCAGACCGGAAACCGAAGAACTTGTTGAATGGATCAAAGCTACTGCCAACCCAGAGCCTCAAAGAGTCTTAGATATTGGAACAGGGAGTGGCTGCATACCCATTACTCTTAAAAAAGAATTTCCCCTTTGGCAACTCTCTGCAATTGATATAAGTGATGATACACTTCAAGTTGCAAAACAAAATGCCATCTCTAATAATACAGCAATCGATTTTATTTGTATTGATTTTCTAAATGAAGTATCATGGTCTAGTCTATCTGAGTACCATATGATCGTTAGTAATCCCCCCTATATCAAAAAGTCAGAAATCAATACGATGTCTGCGAATGTTGTGGATCACGAACCGCATATAGCTTTATTTGTTCCTGATGATGATGCGTTGATCTTCTACGGAAAAATTGCAGCTTTTGGACACACCCATTTAAAAAAGAATGGAAGACTTTTTTTTGAGATCAATCAATTGTTGGGAGAACAGGTATCTATACTTCTTCAGCAAATGGGTTATGACACCATTCTGAGAAAAGACTTGCATGGAAATGACAGAATGATCATGGCTACATTGACCGATCACTGACCGGAATTATCTACTGCCATAACAGGTGTAGCACCAAGCTTTTTAATGACTTGCATCACTTTGATGGCAGTTCCTAAATGAGACGTACTATCTCCATTAATCACCACAGAAGGCTTTTCTGTTTCCTTAGAAAGAAATGCTTTTAATTCAGGCTCCAGCTGCTCCAGCGTTGTTCTTTGTGAACCGATATATAGGTTTTGATCTTTATCGACAGTGATCACCACCGTTTGTTTCGATTTGGTATCGCTTTTGGCCTTAGGATTAGACACTTTGATCACATTGGGATTGGCAAGTGTTGAAACGATCAGAAAGAACAATAAGAGAATGAACAGGATATCATTTAATGCTCCTGTATGCATTTCCGGATGTGTTCTTAATCTTTTTCTGATGTTCATATACTTTCTTTACCGATGTATGAATTAGCGTGTAGGTTCTTGTAGAATATCAATGAATTCAGCACTGGCTGCTTCCATCTTATTGGCTGTCTTATCAATTTGAGTACTCAAAAAATTATGACCTACATAAGCGATCAATCCAATGATCAAACCAGTAGCTGAAGTGATCATTTTGGTATAAATACCTCCTGCAATGGTATTCAGTGTATACTCTCCGGTAGATGCGATACCATAAAACAACTGTACCATACCAACGATCGTTCCTAGAAATCCAAACATGGGTGCTATACCGGCGATCAAAGAAAGAATATTGAGGTTACGTTCCATGCTGTACATTTCCAGCTTACCTACATTCTCCATGCTCTTTTCAATCGCATCCAAAGGTTTACCAATGCGTTGAATACCTTTGTCGATCATTCTTGCAACGGGATTGTTAGTATTTTTTGCAAGATTTCTGGCAGCCTGTACATTACCCGACATGATATTGTCTCGAATAATATTCATGAAATTGGGTTCAATACGAGAAGCTTTACGAATGGCCATCAGACGCTCTACAAATACAAAAATGGCTGCTACCAACAAGCCATACAAAGGATACATGATCCAGCCACCTTTCTGAAGCAAACTCCACATGGAAATTTTTTCCGCGGCTGCGGCTACAGTACCGGCTGCTTGTTGAACACTATCAATCTGCAGAAAATAGAACATACCTGATGATTTGGGTTAGGCTAAAATTAGACCCTAACGCAAAAGAAAGGTGTGCATGTGAATAAAATTAATTCCACACTGCTTTTTAGGAAAGCTTTTGCACATAAGTGATGAGGGGAGGGTTGATTTCACGAGGTCTTAACAGTTGGAGAGTTCACAGATGATAGTTGACAGTTGACAGTAAAGAACTTTGCTCCTGTCAACTGTCAACTACAAACTGTCAACTATTATTCCCCGCTTTCATCTTCATCATCGCCATGATCTGTTGCATGGTTCTGTCCATGCCGTTGGCACTACCATCAAGGAAGATCACGTTCCCTTTACCGTATTCAGCAAAATTTTTCACGGCTTCTGTCCACATACTGAAGAGAATCACGTTGGTATCTAAATTGGCTTGCTTCATTTGTTCTGCAGCCTGACTCATACCTCTGGCTACTTCTTGTCTGAATAATGCTACACCCTGACCACGCAAACGAGCTGCTTCTCTTTCAGCTTCGGCTGCAATTTTAATAGCATTACCTTCTGCCTCGGCAGCTTTTGTTTTAGTGATCAATAAAGCCTGACCCTCATTCTCGGCTGCAGCTTTGAGGTTATTACTTGCTACCACTTTACTCATACTCTCCATGATACGGGCATCGAAAGTGATATCGTTGATTTGTAGATCCTGCAAGTGGTATCCCCAATCTTCCAAGGAGATATCGATCTGCTCTTTTACGAACTCAACAATCTCTCTGCGAAGTAATAATATCTCAGCCTGACGTTTGGTAGCTACGTAAGAACGAATACTACCTTCAACGGTTCTGATCAAAGCCTGCATCAGGTCTTTATCACTGATAAATTTAAAAGCAACATTCTTGATCGTTTCTTCATCTTGATTCAATACAGAATACAGCAACATGCTTTTGAAGTTCACATTTGCCTGATCGATGGTTACTGCCTGAAACTCTAACTCTACAGAGCGGTTCTGGATACTGACTGTTTTAAATACCTGTTCCAGCAAAGGAATTTTTACATTCAAACCGGGTCTGAGTATTCTTCTGTATTTACCAAACATGGTGAGTACAGCAATGGTACCCTGATTAACAGTTACCAGCGATAAGAAAGCAAGCAGGATCAGAACAATGATCCATCCGAAATTGGTTAGAAATTCCATGATTCAGCAGTTTTGATTTCACAACTAATGTAATCAATTAGTAGTGGGTTTTGTTGCTTTATTACATGGAATCGCCGTATTTATTTCCCCCATTGAATTTCAGTCAGTATTGGAAAATGATCGGAAGGAAATTTACCGGAATAAGAATCTGTTAATACGCCCCATCGCTTCACCAAAAAATGAGCAGATATAAAAACATGATCGATGATATCCGATGTATTGAAGTTTCTACCAAAATTTTGAAAACTCCCATTGTTGACATAGGGATATTTGACTTCGCGGAAACTATCTTTCAGTACGCCTGAATGAGCGATGGATTGATACCATTCAGAACGATGATCCCCATTGAAATCACCGGTTAAGATGACAGGATTATTTCCACTGATGGATCGGATCTTTGATAACAATAACTTACTGCTCTCTCTTCTCGCAACCATACCCTGATGATCATAATGCACATTAAAACAATAAAAAGTTTTGCCTGTTGAGTTATCCTTTAACTGAACCCATGAGCAAATACGGTTGATACGAGCATCCCATCCAAAGCCCGGTTTATCAGGTGTTTCAGACAACCAGAAATCACCGCTTTTTAAGAGCGTGAATTTTTCTTTTTTATAAAAGATCGCAGAGTGTTCACCTTTGGTTTGACCATCATCTCTTCCAATACCATATCGTTCATATTGAGGCAGTTGCTGTTGTATATCATCCAATTGATGTTTCAACCCTTCCTGTGTACCAAAAACATCAAAATCATGAAAACGAATCAGAGATGCTACATAGGCTTTTCTGTCCACCCATAAATTACCAGAATCACGTGGATTATCGTAGCGGATATTAAAAGTTCCTACAATAATGGATTGCGCATCGATTGAAATGCTGGACACACAACTGATTGCAAAAAATAGAAGCCATTTTTTCATTGTATGAAAGTAACTCAAAACTCGATTGTTGATTCATATGATCCATCAAGTTATTGTAAACAGGTTTTTTTGGGATTAATTTATGTAGCGGTTACATTTGCACTCCTACCTGGGGTTCTAGCTCAGTTGTCTAGAGCATCCCGATGACAATCGGGAAGGTCACTGGTAGAACAAATAACTTTGGGGAATTAGCTCAGTTGGCTAGAGCGCTTGCATGGCATGCAAGAGGCCACCGGTTCGAATCCGGTATTCTCCACAAGCTTTAAACCACCTTCGGGTGGTTTTTTATATCCATCCTCTCTCCTTAAACATATCATACCCAATTTTCAAAGACTCTTTGATCTGATCCATGATCACCGGATCCTGTTTTTTGATATGAAAACAACTTTTCCCTTTCAAACATTTCAACAACTCCGGCTTGAAGACTTTTTTCATATCAGGAGCTGCATAAACAGGCATAAAATAAAATCCTACGTATCCTTTCTGAACCAATATTCCGGCAAACCATACTTCCTCTTTTTTCCTGCCTTGTATCTCTACTGTTTTCTGACTGATCAAACATAACATGCCTCCATTTCCACCAATCATTTTCAACTTCTTTTTCTCATAAGGCAGCATCATCTTTTTGATTGTTTCAAAAATGACAACCATTTCCGGCTGTCCCGCAGATTTATCCGAATATTTAATCGTAGGTTCTTTTTTTGTTTTCTCAGGCTTTGCTTTCTTTACAGGTGTTGCTTTTTTGACTGCTTTCTTCGCCGCCTTTTTTGCTACTGCTTTTGCCATAATGAATAGTTATGGATACAAATTAACTCCCTCTACTTGCATTTGCAACACCCCCATAAAAAAAGTCCGGAGAACATCTCCGAACTTTTTGACTTTTCACTTTTGACTTTTCACTTATTCCCAAATCTCACCCTTCCCTTCCAACCACTCTTTCACTGCTTCTGTTGTAACAGATTTAGGTCTTTCGATCGGTAGTCCGAGCGCTCTGTCCCAACATAAGCTGGCCAACACACCCAAAGCTCTACTAACAGCAAATAATACAGTGTAGAACTCATATTCAACCAATCCATAGTGCACCAATAATGCACCACTGTGTGCATCTACATTCGGCCATGGATTTTTCACTTTGCCTAATGATTCCAAAATTGGTGGAACAGTTTCATACACTTTCCAAACGGTATTCACCAGTTTATCATCCGGCATATGTTTTTTACCGAATTCCATTTGTGCGGTGAAACGGGGGTCGGTCTTACGCAATACTGCGTGACCATAACCGGGAACCACTTTACCTCCTGCCAATGTTTTCTGAACATAATCAGCGATCTGCTCTTTGCTAGGATCATCTGTTCCTAGTTGCTCCTGCATTTCAAAGATCCATTTGATCACTTCCTGATTCGCCAATCCATGCAAAGGACCAGCCAAACCATTCATACCTGCAGCATAGCTTAAATATGGATCGCTGAGTGCAGAACCTACTAAGTGTGTAGTATGCGCAGATACGTTACCGCCTTCATGATCGGCATGAATGGTCATGTATAAACGCATCAATTCTTTAAAGCTTTCATCATCATACCCCATCATGTGCGCCAAATTGCCGGCCCAGTCTAACAAACCATTCGGATGAATATGTTCATTGTTCTTGTACTTACGGCGATAGATATATGCAGCAATGCGAGGTAAACGTGCGATCAGATCCATCGCGTCATCATACACCGGATTCCAATACTCTTTTTTATTGATTCCTTTCGCATACTCCTTTGCAAAATTGCTTTCAGTTTGGAGTGCCATCACACCGGTAACAAACATGGTCATTGGGTGCGTGCTGATGGGCAATGCATCTATCGTTTGGAATACGTGATTAGGTACATGACTGCGACGCTGCCATACACTGGTAATATGATTGGCGTCTTCTTCTGTTGGCAATTCACCAACTAACATCAGGTAAAACAATCCTTCTGGAAGAGGCTCACCACCTCCCGGTGCTTTTGGAAGTTTTTCCTGTAACTCAGGAATGGAATACCCTCTGAAGCGAATACCTTCCTGTGCGTCCAGTAAACTTGTTTCAGTAACTAAACCGGTGATTCCTCTCATACCCTGATAAGCCTGTGCGAGTGTTACTTCACCGATTTTTTTATTTCCGTGTGTTTTGAGGATGTCTTTTATCTCAGCATTTGCAGCATCTGCTTTTGCCTTGAAACGATCTTTAATAATTCCCATGTCGTAAAATTTTAGCTATGGCAAACGTTATAAAAATGAATAAAAAGTCTTGTTAGATTGCGTCTGGGAGCGCTAAAGGTAAAACAAGTTGCTATGCTCAACAAAACTTATGCCATGAAGGTTGTGTAAACTCCGTTAAAATCACTTAGGTGCCTTACGATAGAGGAAGATCACCACAAAAATGAAGATCAGATTGGGTATCCATGCTGCCAATAATGGGGGTAGATCTCCTTTGGTAGAAAAAATCGTTGAGAATCTGTCTGTAAGAATAAAAAGTGCTGCGGTTACAAACCCAACAGCCAAGTGAACCCCACTCCCACCTCGTACTTTCCTACCTGCTACAATAGCGCCGATAAGGGTCAATAATAAAACAGTGATACAGGTAGCATCTCTTCTGTAACGCTCTACTTTCAATCCATTTAACCCTTCTGAACCGCGCAACTCTTCCAGTTCAATAAACCTGTCTAATTCAGGTGTGGTCAATTTATCTTTTGTGTATTTGTCCCTACTCAGATCCAATGGCTTAAAATTGAAATTCATTACTTTTCCAGGAATCAAAGTAATATCCTCTTTCAGATCATATACTTTTCGGACTAAAACAGATTCTAATTTCCATTTACGGGTAGTTGTATCCCAAATGATCTGATCAGCACGCATATTCTCCGTCACTTTGTTGTTCTTCATCCGAAAGGAAAAGAAAGGGCCACCTCTTTTCGTCAAAGTATCATAAGAATAAATACCTGCATACGTAAACGAATCAATCCGCAAATAAATATGACTGCTGGTACTTACCAAAGCATTGTAAGTATTGTTCTTATCGATATAATTGGCTTCAAAACTGCCTCTGATCTGATTGGCTTTGGGTACAACCCATTGATTGGCCAACCAAAGAATACCGGCAAGGAAAATTCCACCGATCCAATAAGGTCTTAACCATCTGCTGTAACTGGTACCGCTGGCCAGAATGGCAATGATCTCACTTCTGTTAGCCATTTTCGAAGTGAAAAAGATGACTGCTATAAAAACAAAGAGGGGTAATAAAAGCGCAATGATATGTGGAATAAATCCATAATAATACTCAGTGATGATCTGCTGAATACTCAACCCTGAACGAACGAAATCATCGGTTTTTTCACTCACATCTACTACAACCGCAATCACAGCAAACAGAAAGATGGAAAAAAAGAAAGTGGTCAAAAACTTCCGTAATATGTACCAGTCGAGTTTCTTCATATCAGTACAACAAAGATAACGACTCGAGGGAAGCAGCAATCGTTAGATAGACCTACAAGATCATTTAGACCAGATTACAGTCTTTTTTTAACTTTTTCCACCATTTCCCTTTTCCAGGAACTGAAATCTCCAACTAATATGTGCTTTCTGGCCTCTCCTACCAACCAGAGGTAAAAAGAAAGATTCTGTATACTGGCTAATTGCATTCCCAAAATTTCGTCTGCGACAAACAAATGTCTTAGATAAGCTTTATTGTAAAACTGACTGATCTCATTGGGTAATCCGGGGTCGATCGGAGAAAAATCACTCGCCCATTTTTTATTCTTGATATTAATCACACCCTCTGTGGTAAAGATCATCCCGTTTCTTCCGTTACGCGTAGGCATCACACAATCAAACATGTCAATACCTCGATCTATCCCTTCCAAAATATTCCATGGTGTACCCACTCCCATCAGATAGCGTGGCTTATCAGTAGGAAGATATTCAGTGCAGAGCTCAGTAAACTCATACATCATTTCTTCCGGTTCACCTACACTCAAACCTCCAATGGCATTACCAACAGCATTTTTTGATGCTACATATTCACAAGAAGCTTTTCGAAGATCCTTATAAGTACTTCCCTGTACAATAGGAAACAGGTTCTGTGTATAGCCATATTTATCAGGTGTTTCAGCCAATCTGGCAAAACATCGATCTAACCAGCGATGCGTCAATTCCATGCTTTTTAATGCATAGCCATATTCACTGGGATAAGGTGGACATTCATCGAAAGCCATGATGATATCGGCTCCGATACTGCGTTGAATATCCATAACCGACTCAGGTGTAAACAAATGTCGGCTTCCATCAATATGCGATTGAAACATCACACCTTCCTCTTTGATCTTGCGGTTAGCCGCTAAAGAGAACACCTGATAACCACCACTGTCAGTAAGAATAGGGCGATCCCAGCCATTGAAGCGATGCAATCCACCTGCAGCTTCCAATACTTCTGTACCCGGACGGAGATAAAGATGATAAGTATTTCCTAAAATGATCTGTGCAGAGACATCTCGTTTCAGTTGTTGTTGGGTCACAGCTTTTACGGTACCTACTGTACCTACCGGCATGAAAATGGGAGTTAAGATTTCACCATGATCAGTCATCATCTTACCAGCCCTGGCCCTACTGTTCTCTGCTTTTACCTGTAAATCAAATGTCAATGCCGCCATCCGGCAAAAATACAGAAACAATGTCTGATGTCTGATTTCAGATCTCAAATGGCAGATGTCAGATATAAAACCAATTATACAAATCTGACATCTGCCATCTGAGATCTGACATCCCTAACATTGTTTTCCACATCTTCACAAGCCACTCAAACATAGACTGTTGAAGCACTATTTTTGCGGGATGACGATACCAACTCTGCTCTGGGACATTTGTTTCTATGCATTCTGTGGCATCATTGCCATTCAATTGTTTTATTATCTCTATTTCTTTCAGCGATTGGCTTTTTTTAAAGCACCGGACAGAACCACCAATATGGAGCATCCGGTATCCGTGGTGATCTGTGCTAGAGATGAAGCTCATAATCTGGTAAAAACATTACCGGGTGTTCTGGTACAGCAATATAGAACCACACATGAAGTGGTTTTGGTCAATGATAATTCTACTGATGATACCAAATATTTGGTTGATGAGTTCAAGAAGATGTTCAAAAACATCAACTACATTGAACTGACACAGGAGGCTAAGATGATCAGTGGTAAGAAGTTTCCTTTATCGATGGGAATCAAAAGCGCTAAACATGAAATTCTTTTATTGACAGACGCAGATTGCGTTCCGGCATCTGAACACTGGATTCAAAAAATGCAGGAATGTTACAATGAAGAAACTGAGATCGTTTTAGGATATGGTGCTTATCATAAAAAACCCGGTCTTCTAAACAAACTCATCCGCTTTGAGACTTTTCATACAGCCATACAATATCTCACTTATGCACTCGCAGGCATTCCGTATATGGGTGTTGGCAGAAATCTGAGTTATAAGAAAGATGTATTTCTGAGAAACAAAGGGTTTTCTTCTATTAATCAGATACCCAGCGGTGATGATGATCTATTCATCAATCAGGTCGCTAGAAAAGATAATACTACGATTTGTATTGATCAAGAAGCCCATACACTCAGTGAGCCTAAAACACGGTGGAGCGATTGGATGACACAGAAATACCGTCATTACACAACAAGTAACTATTACAAATCCAGTCACAAGTTTTTACTGGCATTGTATTCTTTTTCATTGTTCTGGATCTATCCGTTACTGGCCGTATCGATCATCTTTTATAACTGGTGGATAGCATTAGCTGTATTTGGTGTTCGTTTTCTGATACAGGCCGTAGTATTGTATAAGTCGATGAAGAAATTGAATGAAAAAGACCTGTGGCCTTGGTTTTTATTCTTTGATATTTGGATGTTCTTTTATTTCATCTTTACTGTTCCCGCTATATGGAAAGCACCCCGCAAAAACTGGGATTGATCCTGAAATATTTTGATGATTTCACTCCGCATCAAATCAAACAGTTTGAAGCGCTGGAAGAATTGTACAAAGAATGGAATGCCAAGATCAATGTGATCTCCCGAAAAGACATTGATAGTATTTATCTGCACCACGTATTACACTCTCTAAGCATCGCCGCTATTGCTGATTTTCAGCCGGGTACAGAAGTCGTGGATATTGGCTGTGGTGGTGGATTTCCCGGTGTACCATTGGCTATCTTTTTCCCCGAAGTAAAATTTCATTTGGTAGATAGTATCGCTAAAAAACTAAAAGTAGTTGAAGCCGTGGCTGAAGGAGCAAGTATCAAAAATATCACCACACAACATACACGTGCAGAGGACATCAAAAATAGAAAATTTGATTTTGCTGTTTCTCGTGCAGTTGCACCTTTAAAGGATTTATGGCAGTGGGCCGGACCTTTATTAAGAAAAGGTCATAAACAAGAAATGGCCAATGGATTGATCTGCTTAAAAGGTGGTGATCTGGCGCAAGAAATATTTGAAAGCGGATTGAGACCTAAAATGATGCCAGTGGATAAGATCTTTCCGGAAGCGTATTTTGATGAGAAGTATATTTTGCATGTAAGCAAATAAATACACCTTCAATAAAACTCTGTTCTTTACTCGGTGCAACTCCGTGGTTAACCGCAGAGGTAACGGAGTTTGGCACAGAGTTACACAAAGAGGTTTTCAAGTCATTAATGGCCTGTTCTAAGGATGATACAATTGCTGTATCTTCTTCCTGTTTCCCACGATCCAAACAATATCATCCCATTCCAATTGTGTGAACGAAGAAGGATTCAGGATACGTTCTCCTTTTCTTTCAATACCCACTACCAACCCATTGGTTTTTTCACGAATACCGGATTCTCGAATGGTCAATCCTTTCAAACGGGTATGTTCATCTACAACGATCTTCTCCAACTCTACCAATTCTTTTTCACTATCAACTTCTTCCACATAGGGCACCATGATCTTTCCAAACTCCAGCATTTGCTGATCGGTTCCGATGACGCCGATATTATCAAACGGAAAAATTTTTTCTGTACGGGCAGGTGCAAACATGACTTTATTGCCTCGCTCAATAAATGCTACATTGATTCCATAACTTTCGCGCCACTGCAATTCTTCCAGTGTTTTACCAATAAAACCTGCATGTGGACTGATCTTGTAATGGGTCAAGTGAGCATCCCAGGGAGACAGATGACTTTGTGTTTTGTTTTGCTCCAACAACTCACGCTCATGCAGGTTTTGTAAAAAGCGATCTTCCAGTCGCTGATAAAACTTCTGTAAACGTTGACGGAATACAACACCAATCACCAACATGGCCACCAGTGTACCACCCACAGTAATCCAAAAACTAAAAAGTTGACGAAGCATAAAACCTACTAATAATACAGCAATCGCATTTCGTGCGATCTCCAACATCACCAGCGGTCCGTGACTGTATTTTCTGTCTAACCATAAAGCTGCATAAGCACTCTTACTCATTTTCTTGACTGTCAATGCCCAGATAAATGGCGCCATTACTATTAAACCAATACATGCTGCAATGATTTTAGCAGTCAATGGATCCGTGATTGATTTTTGTAAAAACGGTTCCAAGAAATATGCCACCAATAAGCTCAATGCGATCATGATAACACCATTGAGAATAATGATCTGGATATAAAAATGTAATAACCGTTTCCAATTGCTTTCACTTTCGATGATCTGAGAACTACTGCTATATTTTTCAAGACCGGTGATCCATTTTTCAGGCAACACTTTTAAGAGAAACTGATACAATGGTTCCGCCAGCTTGATCATGTAAGGAGTGGTGAATGTGGTGATCACGGAAACCCCTACAGCAATGGGATACAGATAAGAACTGGTCACTTCTAAAGACACTCCTAAAGTTGCAATGATAAAAGAGAACTCTCCGATCTGCGACATGCTGGTTCCTGCTTGCACGGCTTGCTTTAAGGGTCTACCGGCCAATAATGCACCACTTGCAACAAAAATGGTTTTTCCCAATATCACAGAAAGGGTTAGGATCAAAACAGGAACTGCATATTCCACCAATATTTGCGGATCGATCAACATCCCCACCGATACAAAGAAGATCGCGCCGAAAAGATCCTTCACGGAAGTGATCAGGTGTTCTATCTTATGTGCTTGTGTTGTTTCAGCAAGAATAGAGCCCATGATAAATGCCCCCAGCGCTGCTGAGAATCCTACCTGATCTGCCAAAACCACCATTCCTAAACACAAAGCCAGTGACAGCACCAATAGGGTTTCACTATTCAAAAAGCGACTGACTTTTTTGAAAAAAGTGGGCAATAAAAAAATACCCATCACGAACCACAAACACAGAAAGAAGAAAAGCTTGCCAATCGATAAAAACATTTGTGTTCCTTCAAACTGTTGGCTCACAGCTACCGTTGACAATAACACCATTAATAAAATGGCCACCAGATCTTCAATCACCAATACTCCTATCACCAGACCGCTGAACTGTTTTGTTTTCAAACCCAATTCATCAAATGCACGAAAGATGATCGTGGTTGAGGATATCGCAATAATGCCTCCCAAAAACATGCTATCCATATTGGACCATCCCAACACCTGACCCATACCATATCCCAACATCATCATGAATGATAATTCTGTAATACCGGTAATGGCCGCAGATCCACCAACCTTGACCAATTTTTTGAAACTAAATTCCAATCCTAATGCAAACAATAAAAACACCACACCAATCTCTGCCCATATTTTAATGCCTTCAACATCACCAATGGTGGGAAACAATTTAAAGTTAGGTCCAACAAGTAATCCCGCGATGATATATCCCAGTACAACAGGTTGCTTCAGCTTCTTGAAGAAGATAGTAATGATACCTGCTGCACCTAATATCAATGCCAGGTCTTTGATCAATACCGGTAAATGCGCCATAATCCTCTCTTTTTGTTTACAATCTTGCTGCTATCGAATGGCGATAATATACAAAAAAATCGGCAACTATTTATGAATTGAGTAAACGTTCGAGTACATGGTGTACGGCCGGACAAAAAGTTGAGTTCTTAAGTGTTATGGCAGGACGTTTGATCAATACATCCTCATCGGTATAAGGAAATCTTTTGCAATCGGATGGTCTGTCTTCGTATATGTTGCAATAGTTATCAGTACCTAAAAATGGACAGGGTTTTGTTTTGGTAACATAGTCGCCATCTGTATCAAGATCAAGATAGGTGTCTATGAATACACTTTCTTTTAATCGTAGTGCTTTACTGATACGTTTGATATCAGGCGTTTTAAATCTGGGTGAATAGTTTTTACAACAATTGGCGCAAGTGAGACAATCAATTTTTTCAAAAGCTTCTTCATGTAAATCCGGAAGCACTTTCAATACTTTATTTTTATCTGCTCTTTGCAGAAATTGTTTGTATTGTTTTTGATGATCTGCACTTAATTTTTCCCAGGGCTCCATGAGATAATTTGATCAAAGTTAAATAGATCGATGCGTTTATAGGAAAATAAGATACACGAACATTACTATCATCAAAACAGTAAACCAAAAAATTATTCCGAGGATATTTGCTACAATCACCATCAACAGATCTCCAAAACCTTTGAGTTTTAAAAAGCCTTTATAGGCGTAGCAGGTATATATAAATTGAATCAGGAGATTGGCCAACGATATCCATAACATATTTTCTCTGGGTACAATCCCCATCAGTGGCAATAACAACAAACTACTGATTAGTGACAAAAGACAAGTTAATATCAAATAAGCCACCAAGTGTTCTGCATAATTATAGCCTTTACCTTTAAACACCAACCAAAAAGCCAAAGCCATTAGCGGAGCAGTGATAAAAACAATAACATTCATTTTCTTTTCTATAATCGCATTCAGCTTCGCTTGTTTTTCGGCCAATGTAATCATTAAAGCTTTTTTCTTTTCGGTTGTAGCTGAAGTAATTTGTTCTTTATAAACAGATTCTGCTCCTTGCATCGGGTGAAAAATAGAACTCATGAAAACGGTGATACCCAATACCAATAATAAAAGTGTAAAAGGATTGAAATATTTTTTGCGTTTTCCTTCCACAATATATTCTCTAAGGACAGTTGCGGGTCTTATTACCAGGTCTCTTAATAATACCAATGCTCCCTTATCTGTATGCGTAAATGCATGAAAAAACTCGTGCACCAAGTGTTTTACATTGAACCGATGTATGGCTGTGGATTGACCACAATTGGGGCAATGTTTAAAAGCCGGGTCTAGTTGCGACCCACAGTTGGAACATTTCAGGGCACTCATGTGTTATATTATAGAATTAAAAATATCTAATTTATTGGATTCACAGCTTATCAACCGGGTAAACAAAAGATGAATTTTCACGTTTGGTAGACTTACCTTTGCCGCGTTTAAAATTCTGCCTTTGAGGCGGTTATTTCTGTCTAATCACTTAAGTCTACCAATATTATGAATCTTTTTGAACAGCAGTCAGCCGAATTTCAAACAAGACATATCGGACCCAATCAAGCCGATACTGAGTCCATGCTCAAAACCATTGGTCTTTCTTCGATGGAAGAATTGATCAGCAAAACCATTCCTGATAGTATCCGTATCAAGCAACCATTAGGAATCCCCTCTGCCGTGAGTGAGTTCACCTATTTGACAGAGCTGAAAAAGATCGCTTCTAAAAATAAACTGTACAAAAATTATATCGGTCAAGGTTACTATGGTACCATTACACCGAGTGTGATCCTACGTAACATTTTTGAAAATCCGGGATGGTATACCCAATACACCCCATACCAAGCAGAAATATCTCAAGGTCGTTTGGAAAGTTTATTGAACTACCAGACCATGGTAGCAGACCTGACCGGATTACCGATTTCGAATGCTTCTTTATTGGATGAAGCAACAGCAGCGGCTGAAGCCATGGCCATGATCTTCCATCACATCAATAAAACAGATGTGATCAGCAGACCTAAATTATTCGTAGACCAACATACCTTCCAGCAAACCATAGATGTATTGATCACACGTGCTGAGCCGATCGGTATTGAGATTGTGGTGGGTGATTATCAAACTGTAAAGATCGATGATACCTATTTTGGTGCATTGATTCAATATCCGAACAGCAAAGGCTCCGTGAATGATTATAAAACTTTCATTGATCAAGTACATGCTGCTGAAGGTTTAGTGATCATGGCAACTGATTTATTGGCTCTGACTGTATTAACAACACCGGGTGAACTGGGAGCAGATGTTGCGGTAGGTAGCGCACAACGCTTTGGTGTTCCAATGGGTTTTGGCGGACCACACGCTGCTTTCTTTGCAACCAAAGATGATTTCAAAAGAGGAATCCCTGGTCGTTTGATCGGTGTAAGCATCGATGCACAAGGTAATCGTGCATTACGTATGGCACTGCAAACAAGAGAACAACACATCAAAAGAGAAAAAGCCACTTCGAATATTTGTACTGCACAAGCATTGTTAGCCAATATGGCTGCGATGTATGCTGTGTACCATGGTGCAAGTGGATTGAAAAATATCGCAACACGTGTACATCAGTTAACACAAGTATTGGCAGGTGGATTGAAGTCAATGGGCGTATCGCTTCATAACGAAAGTTACTTTGACACATTGCATGTTTCAGGCATCAATATGGATAGCCTGAAGAAAAATGCGGAAGCTGCTGAAACCAATTTCTTCTATACATCTGATGCAGCTGTGATCAGTTTGGATGAAACTACATCGATAGATGATGTACATCATATCCTGAACATTTTTGCACAAACAACCGGTAAAAAAGCAGAAACAGTTAGCACAACAACCCTGTCAACTGTCAACTATCAACTCCCCACTTCTCTTCAACGCACATCCGCATATCTCACCCACCCTGTCTTCAATACACACAGAAGTGAGAGCCAGATGATGCGTTACATCAAACAATTAGAGAACAAAGATCTTTCATTGAATACCAGCATGATCAGCTTGGGTAGTTGTACCATGAAGTTGAATGCGGCAAGTGAAATGATCCCGGTGAGTTGGCCTGAGTTCGGAGGATTACATCCTTTTGTTCCTGCATCACAAACAGCAGGTTACCAGCAGATCATCAGTGAGTTAAATGATTATCTATGTAAGGTAACCGGATTCACAGCTTGTAGCTTACAACCCAATAGCGGTGCGCAAGGTGAGTATGCTGGTTTGTTAACCATTCGTGCATATCATGCAGCCAGAAATGAATCACATAGAAATATTGTGTTAATCCCGATCAGTGCACACGGAACCAATCCTGCCAGTGCCGTGATGGCCGGTTTTAAAGTAGTGGTAGTGAAATGTGATGATGCGGGTAATATTGATGTTGCAGATCTGAAAGCAAAAGCAGAACAATATAAAGATGTACTCGGTGCTTTGATGGTTACTTATCCATCAACCCATGGTGTGTTTGAAGAAACGATCAGAGATATCTGTCAAACCATTCATGATAATGGTGGATTGGTATACATGGATGGTGCAAACATGAATGCGCAGGTTGGATTGACAAGTCCGGGTATGATCGGTGCAGATGTTTGTCACTTGAACCTTCATAAAACATTCTCTATTCCACATGGTGGTGGTGGACCAGGCATGGGACCTATCTGCGTGAATGATAAGTTGGCTCCATATTTACCGGGACATACTGTTTTAGGAAATCCGAATCTGGCAGTAAGTGCAGCACAATATGGTTCAGCAAGTATCCTGTTGATCAGTTATGCTTATATCAAGATGTTGGGTGAAGAAGGTATTCGTCAGTCTACAGAGTATGCAATTTTGAATGCCAACTATATGAAGGCAAGACTAGAGCAATACTATAAGATATTGTATACCGGCAAGAATGGTACTTGTGCGCATGAATTCATTGTAGACTTGCGTCCATTCAAACAAAGTGTAGGTATTGAGGCGGAAGATGTGGCCAAGCGATTGATTGATTATGGATTCCATGCTCCAACCATGAGCTTCCCGGTACCGGGTACAATCATGATCGAGCCTACTGAGAGTGAAGACAAGGGAGAACTGGATCGTTTCTGTGACGCATTGATCTCTATCTATAAAGAAATCAAAGCGATCGAAGATGGTAAAGCAGATAAAACAGATAATCCATTAAAGAATGCACCACACACACAAGCGGTGATTTGTGCAGACGAATGGAATCATGCTTATAGTCGTCAGGAAGCAGCGTTTCCATTGTATTATGTAACGCAGAATAAATTCTGGCCAAGTGTGGCAAGGGTGAACAATACACATGGTGATAGAAACCTGATCTGTACTTGTGAGCCGGTATCGTCTTACATGTCTGAATAAAAGACGTCAACTATTGTACTATAAAAGCTACGGTGATGACCGTAGCTTTTTTTATGCTTCCATGGCTACCAACTGTTTCTCCAAAATGAGAATGAGTTTTTGTTTATCGGATAAAGCAGCTTCCATTTGCTCCACTTGTTTTCTTAAAAGATGAATAATTTCCTGCTGTGGAGATCCGTAAAAAATAGACTCCTCCTCAACTGTATCAAACATTGGTGTTCCTACTTCGCGATACTTTGTATTGAGCATTTGTCCATCACCGGAGAGAAGCCAGGTCATATTGAGTTCAGGGAAACGTTGTTCGATCTTGCGGAGAATATTTCCCCCGAAAGAACCCTTATTCTTTCGCTGTTTTCCTAAATAACCATTGGATAAGCCACATTCCATTTCAACCGTTCTGGCTTTTAATTGCTTGAAATGCATGAATTCATAGAATCTTTCAGGTACTGTCATTGTGTATAATTGTTTAGAAAGAAAACGATACTTCGATAGAAATCATAGAAAAGCTTCGATAGCTTTGTTTTCCATTGAAGCTGAACGAAGAAACCGATAAAACATAAATGCCACAATAGGTATTTATACCTGATTTACCTTGAGTCATTCCGCAGGAACCAACCACCATAAGGTAAATATGCAAACACACTCATTTCGTCAGTAAGCACCTGCCGCAACGCTTCGCGATAGAAGTATTGATTCACTATTTCAATAGTATCGATATGAAAAAATCAGCTTATCCTGAATGGGACATGTATTCCAGATTGCTAACGAATGAAGAACATGCAGATCCTAACTTAGTTTTAGAAGAACTATTTGATTTTGCTCACCTGCCTGAATGGAGAAATATTCTTTGGGATTGGCTAAAGATCACAGTCAGTGGTTCTTATAATGCAGAACCGATCTCCCCATCAGAACGAGCTTCTATATTATTTGTGTATGAGAAACTCCAACGATTGATCGAAGCATCTCACCTCATTCATCTACAACAACAGGCTTTACGACAAACAGAAAAAGAAAAGGAGCGGCATATTTTTTAACGGTAAATGAGTGTTCATCATCGGCCAATTTAATTGCAAAGCCCTTGCTTATGTGTTATATTTATAGACTAAAATATAACCAACATGGACCAGCAAATCATTAACCTCTACGACGAGTACACACATAAACCACTTCCACGTGAAGTATTTTTGAAACGCTTGGCAGTATTAGCAGGGAGCACAGCAGCTGCCATAGCCATACTTCCCATGCTGGAAAACAATTATGCTGTAGCAGCAACTATCCCTGAGCAAGACATCGAGTTGCATACAGAAGATATTACCTATCCGGCCGGAGAGGTGACGATGAAAGCCTATCTCGCCAAACCAAAAAAAGAAGGTAAGTATGGAGCTGTGATCATCATCCATGAAAATCGTGGTTTAAATGATCATATCCGTGATGTAGCACGTCGTGCTGCCAAAGCAGGTTTCATCGCGATAGCACCTGATGCACTTTCTGCAGCCGGCGGAACTCCCACAGATCAGGATCAAGCCAGACAATTATTCGGCCAGATTGATGCCAAACAGAACCTGATCAATTTTGCAAAAGGATTTGATTACCTCAAAAGCAGAAAAGACTGCAATGGCTTAACCGGTTGTGTTGGCTTTTGTTGGGGTGGCGCTTTGGTCAATCAATTAGCAGTGAACGTTCCTGACCTCAAAGCAGCTGTTGCTTTTTATGGCAGACAAGCTGATGTTGCAGATGTACCAAAGATCAAAGCGGCATTGCAATTACATTATGCCGGACTCGATGAACGCATCAATGCAGGCATACCTGCTTATGAAGAAGCACTGAAGAAAAACAATATCAAATATGAGCTTTATCTCTATGAAGGTGTGAACCACGCTTTTCACAATGATACTTCCGGAGCACGATACAATGAAGCAGCTGCCAAACTAGCCTGGAAAAGAACACTCGACTTTTGGGCTGCCAATATGAAATAAATTTATTTTCTCTACACACAAACCTCATTGGGTTTGTATTGTTAATAGTTTTAAACATAAACGAATGACAGCAACCAAAGCATACGCAGCTCCGGATCCAAAATCACCTTTAGGTCCGTTTTCCCTGGAAAGAAGAAATCCCGGTCCAAAAGATGTTCAAATAGAAATCTTGTACTGTGGCGTTTGTCACTCAGATATTCACCAGGTTCGTGATGAATGGGGCGGATCTATTTTCCCCATGGTACCCGGACATGAGATCGTAGGACGAGTAACACATGTTGGTAATGAAGTCACCAAATTCAAAGTAGGCGACTTAGCAGGTGTTGGATGTTTTGTAGATTCTTGTCGTACTTGTGAAAATTGTAAATCAGGTATCGAGCAATATTGCGAAGAAGGAATGGTTGGCACTTACAACGGACGTGAAAGAGGCACCAATGCTCCAACCTATGGTGGCTATTCAACACAGATCGTCGTAGATGAAGATTATACATTACGCATTTCCGAAAAACTTCCATTGGAAGGTGTAGCACCTTTGTTATGTGCAGGTATTACTACCTATTCTCCACTCAGACATGTTGGTGTTACCAAAGGACATAGAGTTGCCGTATTAGGATTGGGTGGATTAGGTCACATGGCCGTAAAATTTGCTGCATCCTTTGGTGCAGAAGTAACGATGCTGAGCTCCTCTCCTTCCAAAGAAGCAGATGCTAAAAAGTTAGGTGCTCATCATTTTGCATTGACATCAGATGCAAATACCATGAAGAAATTGCAGAACCATTTTGACTTTATCCTCAATACCGTTTCTGCGCCGCATGACTATAGCACTTATCTAAACCTGTTACGTACCAATGGTACCATGATCGTTGTGGGTGTACCTCCTAGTCCATCAGAAGTTCCTGCATTCAACCTGATCATGAAAAGAAGAAGTATCATCGGTTCATTGATCGGAGGTATCAAAGAAACACAGGAGATGTTAGACTATTGTGCTGAACACAATATTGTATCTGATGTAGAAGTCATTCCCATACAACAGATCAATGAAGCGTATGAAAGAATGTTGAAAGCAGATGTACGTTACAGATTTGTGATCGATCTGGCTTCATTGAAATAAGTTGATACAATTCATAAAAAAAGAGTCCCGATGCATCGGGACTTTTTATTTTGCTCTCTGTTTATTTACCATTACTTACATCATTGATTCTTTCCGTTTTTATATAATTGATTGTAGCGATGTTGATTTTTGATAGATCTGGCATCATCGAAATAAGTACCAAATAGAGCTATGATATAATTGCCCAGTATTTAGTAGGGTTGAATCAATACATCAGTTGGGATACGTAACTTATCATGCAGCTGTCGGATCATTTCAAGTGATAGTTTCCTTTTTCCACTCAGAATTTCACTGGCACGACTTTTCAACCCCACTACTTTTGCTAAGTCTACCTGATTATACCCCAATTGTTCCATTCGAAATTTAATGGCCTCAATAGGATCAGGTAGTCCAATGGGGAAATGTTCATCCTCATATTTCTCAATAAGGATACTTAGTACCTCAAGCTCATCTCCTTGCGGAGTTCCTTTTTTGGCATCAAAAATCATTTCAAGCCTATCCATTGCTTGATGGTAATCTTTTTTTGTTTTAATCGGCTTTACTGTCATTCTTTAAATTTTTGTTGCATCAATTTTATCATATGCAGCGTGAGTTCCAATAAACCGTATCCAAACCATTTGGTAGTCATAATTGATTTTCGTGATGAGACGGTAATGATTGCCTTTAATATTAAATACTACACGGTTGTCTGACAAAAAACTTGCAGAAGGATAATCAGTTTTAATTCTTTTGGGATTCGTCCAAGCTGCTTTACTTGTTTCCTGATACCAAGATTTTAGCTGTTGTTCGCAGTCAGGGTGCTTTTCCCAAAAGTCGCGCAGTATTTTCTTTGCAATTACCCTCAATAGTCTGATTTCTTCAAAGGTATGAAAAGTTCCCATATTGGGAATATTTATTTAAAGACTTTTTTAAAATGGAAGACCAATAAAGGGCTTGAAAGCTTTTAGATTAGCATTTGGACCTCAAACAACAGTTTTAGTAGATTAAGATCTATTATGTAGACTTGTTTCAAGTTTCACTTTTAGGCCATTTCCATGCATACCCAATAATCAACCCAAGCAATACAACTTCCACAACAGCACCAAATATCATATGTATCCACGCTTCCCCTGCCAGATTATACAGCGTATAGGGAATATATATTGCCGCTATGATCATATTCAATTTACGATTGATCGCAGCCGGCAAAACAACTGAAAGAAAAATCATTAATGCGGAAATGGTCAATGATACGAGTGCTATCGAAAGAAACCCTGGTGTGATATCAAATACATATACTCTTCCATTTTGAATATCTGCCAGCTTACCCGGCATATACAAATGAAAATAATCGACATAGATATAGAGAAACATCAAACTCGTCCATAAGAATGCCAGTTTGAGCTGTGTACTCACTTTCATTTCTTTTAGTCTACTGTGTTGTGTATGCATAGTATGTTTATTAAAAATTAAATCCTATATGCAATCCCGGCTCACCAAAAACAAACTTGGACCATTTATCATCCAACTGTTTGAATCCATTGGGCAATGTGGTATGATAAGCACGGTGGGTGATGGCTAGTGATGGTTGAATAAAAAAACGATCCTTAAATAATTTCACATGATAACCTACACGATAGGTATTGAAGATTTGAAAACCATTATCGATTTTTTTGTCTTGACGATCCTTAAAACTTTGCCAAGTGGGCATCACATTCAATTCAGCATACCAGTTGTTCGTAAAGAATCGCTGATACGATAGAGATACCCCATACTCACGAACATAACCCGGAAATTCTTCTTCCTTCTTTCCGTATGCTTTGTTCAAAATGGGTGGATACCATTTGGCCAGGCATATTTCCAGGTTTTGGGTTCAATGGTAATGACATCTTTTCCTGTGATACGATAACCGAAATTGAGTTGAATGAACTCAGGACTGTTGGTAGTCGCCAGATTACCAAATAATACAAACATGGAACTCCCTACAAACCATTTCTTGTGCGTAGTGTCTGTTGCAGCATACTGTGCTTTGATTTGAAGGGAGCTGACCATCATGAATAGAAAACCGATGAATAAAACTTTCTTTTGCATTTGCTTGCTTTTAATGTTAAACGATGTAGCAAAAGTCGACTAACGAGACACCATCACTCGTTCACTTAAGTTAATAAATGCGTATCGCGACTTTTTTTTGATATGTATTTAGAAATTGAACCCGAAATGGAGTCCGGGTTGGATGAAATAGTTATTCCATTTGCTTTCCACCGCTTTGAATGATGCAGGTACATTGGTTCGGATGGGCCAATAACTACATCCTAGTGCCGGTTCAAAGAAGAAACGGTTTTTGAAGAATTTGAATTGGTAGCCTAAATGGAAATTCAGGTACAGTGTATATCCGTTGCCGATCTTCTTTTTATTCGTATCCATGTATTTTTCAAAAGCATTCAATGCATGAACAGAAGTGTACACGCCTTTCCACCAAAAACGCTGGTAACCTACCGTGGGTGCGAGTATGCGTGCATGACCGGGATAGCCTTCTCCTGGCTTATCAAAGTTGGGACCGAATGGAATACCGATGGGCCAGGCATAAATGGATCTTTTGAATTCAAAGGAAACTACATCTTTTGGTGTGATGCGATAGCCCACATTCAATTGTATATACTCGGGGTTGTTGACTTTGGAGAAATTACCCAACATCAACAATGAGCTACCAATATACCATCTTTTAAACGTACTGTCTTTGGGTGTGTCTTGTGCTTGTAAACTACTTACCCAAACGATGGCGAATACCAGCCATGGAACTTTCTTTTGCATATCTTTTTAATTGCTGTTAAATGATATGGCAAAGAAATAGAGGTGGAAAGATTCCACTCGTTCACTTAAGTTAAGTAATGAAAGCGTCTTTTATTTTTTTTCTGAAATCCTTGCCCTTAAACGGCTTAAGGATTGTGGTTGTATACCCAAATAACTCGCCAATTGGTGTTGAGGTACACGCTGAATAAGATCGGGTCTTTTTTCTAGTAAATTCAAATAGCGTTGTTCAGGAGAAGAGGTTTTAAACTCATCAAAATCCATGCGTTCTTTGGCCAAGAGTTCTTCGGATAACTTTTTACATAGAGACTCAAACTTGGGAAATTTAGCATTGACCTCAGCTTCCATATCAGAGTTGGAAATGAGCAGTATACAGTCTTCTGTACAACTCACATAATATTCAGAAGGCGTTTGACTGATCACGCAAGGAGGTGTCAAAGCTTCCATTTCGGTGTAGAAAGCGGTGGTTTTTTCCTCGGCATCTATTTCATAATAGGTGCGAATACAACCTTTGAGTACAAAATAGCTTTCTTTTGATTTTTGTCCTTCTTTGAGTAAGATTGTTCCTTTCTTGACGGAATGAAAAATATCCAAAGAAACAATGGCGTTCTTTTCTTCTTCAGTTAGGGTAACGTATTTGGAGAGGAAGTTGAAGAGTAGGGTTTGCATGGGTTGTTTAGCTGATTTCCCTCAACAGGGGTGAGAGCTTTTGAAAAAGGTTTTGAACTTTTACAAAACTACTGCATTCTAAAGTATATCTATAAAGGATTATCTAGTTCTTTGAACTCACTAGAAGAGAGGGCTTTTCCTTTTATGCAATTTGTGCTTCTGCCAGCCCAAGTAGTAAATAATTTTTCAAATCTTCATTTGACCACTTGTTTTTTTCTTCTACCCACATACAAGTATGATCCTTCACACGACTTAACAAATCCCAGGCATCTCTTAAAATTCTTTTTTCATCTGCAGGTTTTTCAGGGAAAACCTCTTTACCTAAAAGTGCTAATATCTCTCCATTACCTTTTCTGAAAGTGTCTTTAAAAAATTTACCTACCGGAGCGGACTCATATCCAAAAAGACAATTGCCGAGTAATAATCCCAATACCTGCTTTTGTTCCACATCTAAAATGATGGTTAAATACATGTAACCAATGGTGTTACCATTCTTATCTACAATCGAAGTCATATATAGCAGTTAGGTTAAAACTCAGAAGCAACAATGTTACTCTTTCAATCTCGGTATCGTGAGTGGTTAACAATTACTTAATGATAATTTCATTTTCGAGCACTTTTACAACCATTTCTTCCGCTAATCCGAAGGATAGCGTCATCCCGGCACCACCTAATCCATTCAGTATAAACACATCTTTTTCCGGACTTAAGAATATTTCAGTACTCTTATCCGTCATTTTGGAATAAATACCATTCCAACTTTCCATCAATTTCCAATTCTCACAATGCATAAAAGTGGCCAAATAATCAAGGATCAACTGATTGATCGATGATTGATCAAATGGATCAAAACTATGCCCATATTCATGTGAATCACCAATAGTTAATTCCCCTAATTGATTTTGAGACACCATCACATGAATACCATGGTCAATGTATGGTTTCATTTCAGATTCAAATCGCTGTTGAAGCTCCTTTAAAGAAGCAGCAGCTTTGAATGATTGGTAATGCGCCAAAGACAATCCTCCGCAAACTGCAGTTCCTATTCTTGGCGTTGCAGATGCAGGCATAAAGCGCATCATCTGAAGCTTACATTTTGTGATCGCCAGCATAGCAAACAAATCAGGAAACAATGTTTCAAAATCCGGTCCACTGCACACCCATACCATATCGGTATCCATCCATTGACCATTTACCTTAACGGCGTTGGTCTTTAGATCGGTAACCGTACTTTTCCAAAGAAACTTTGTATGATATTGTTCAGCAAAAAAATCAGGCAATGTATGAATCGCTTTTCTTGGATCAACGATCAATTCATCTTTGCTAAAGAGTCCGCCTTTCAGTCCCTTGGTTTGAATGGTGGGGAATCGATCCGCAATCATATCAGCCGACCACAAAAAAGTGGGTCTATTTTCCTGACTGAATAGAAATTCAAGTTCTTGCAGCACTTGCCATTCATCTGCATGATAAGCCAGGTGCATGCTACCACATGGATCATACCAGATGCCGGCTTGGTCTGCCAGTTCTTTCCATATATCCCTTGAACGTACAGCTCGGTTGTACAATTGACCACTAGGTTGTCCGATAGGCCAAACCATTCCAAAATTTCTGATAGACGCTCCTACTGCTTTTTCTGAACGTTCAATGACTGTAACATCCACACCTTGTTCAGACAAAGCCCTTGTAACAGCTAGTCCTACAATACCCGCCCCAACAACTATTGCTTTATTACGCATGATAAGTGATTGGGGTTTTAAATTTTTTAGTGAAATAAATGATCGCAAATACGGTTAGAATAATTCCTGCAATCGACATGTAGATCACGCCAATACTGTATAAAACTGTCCATTGCAGTTTGATGCTGAACAATGTTTTTGTAACAATCACACCCACACTCCCCATATACCCAAATGAATCGGCGAGATACATGAGAAATCCAACATTGGCTGCAGTGCCAAAAGCGGCAATCATTCTATCAAAGAGTATACAATTGAAAGGTATATAGCCGATGTACAGCCCGAGTCCAACACAAACCATCCAGGAGAATGGACTTAACCATCCCAGAGAAAACATAAGAGAGCTGATTCCTGCTAAAGCAAACCCGGCGATAATAAGATAGTGTGTAATGATGAAAGCCTTTCTGTTGTTCTTGATCAACATCATCATGCTGATCAGTACCAGCACAAAAATGGTAACAGGGATTTCAGTTTTTGTAAAAACACCCGGTTCATTCGCAAAACCAAGTTCACTCCACATATCAGCTGCAAAATTGTCTCGTATGTCTCTGAATATTGTCAGGAACACATACACTACGATGAGGAGAATGATGCCACCACTGTATTTTTTAAAAAGTGCTTTTCTGCTCTCTGCACTCATGGCTTCTCGTTCTATCCTGCTTTCTTTATCGATTTGTGAGGGTGGTGGAATCTTTTCAAGTAATTGAATCAACAATACCACAGGAAGCATAAAAATTAAACCTGTTATAAATGGAAGCCATTTTTCAGACACATCTACATGGATCATTAACCACTTAGCCACAAACTTTACAAACCCGGAAGAAAAAATAAAACTAACAGCCAGTGTTGCTCCAATAAAATCGGTGGTTCTTCTCCCTTCTGCAAAAGAAAAAATGATACCCCATATCATACCCAAAGGGAATCCATTAACAAACAGAAAAAGAATATTCCATGGTGGTGCAACCAGTGCAAATAAAAGCAGTGCTACCCAAGAAATACTCAGCAAAACCAATACCGCTTTACCACGACCAATGTTCTTAAGTTCAGAAATAAACTTAATACCATAGAACTTACTAAACATATAACCCAATACCTGACAAATAACCAATGCATCTTTGTATGCTAACCCTAAAATATCATGCTCAGCACTGAATGTTCCAACTGTAAAGGGTTTTCGAAATGCATATACGGATGCGTAGGTCAAGAAACAAATCACTGCAGTATATACAGCGACTCCAATTTCTTGTCGATCGAAACTTCTTTTTTCATACACAGCTTTATCCATTAGATATGAATTAAAGCAGGGAATTCCTGAAGTGAATCAATGATATGATCCGGTTGGTATGATTCTAGTTGTTCTCTGGTATAGCTACCGGTTGTTACGGCTACTACCATTCCACAACCGGCATTTCTTCCTTCTTTGATGTCTACTTCTGTATCGCCAATCTTAACTACTTGTGAAAAATCTGATACATTCAATCTGCTCATCAGTTCTTTGATCATAAATGGATGTGGCCTTCCCTCTTCAACCTCATCACTACAAATCACTGCCTGAATAAAAGGATGCTGATCCCATTTTAGATTCACCAGAATAGCATCTGTGATAACACGTGTAAATCCGGTATTGAGGGCAACACGAATGTCATTTGCATTCAGCATTTCAAATAGTTCCTCAGCAAAAGGCATTGGTGTCAACTCTTTGTTATTGGTATAAAAGTTGACCATGGCTTCGGTAAATCGATCATGAATTCGTTGAATACGATCATATTGTCCGAACCCTTCATTGATGGTGTATTTATTGACAATAATCTCTACCGCTTCAATTTTCCGATAGCCCATTACCTGATCCACATGTTCCGCTGCTACTGTTAACCCTTCAGCTGCAAAAGCATCTCTGAAACATTCATTGATATTTCCTTTGTCGGATACCGTTGTTCCTGCTATGTCAAAAACTACGAGTGATACATTTTTCATTCGTGTAGATTAAATTGTTTGCGTAAGTGATTTTCCATCATTTGCTCGTACTTATCCAAAGCAGGCAATGGAATATCGGTCTGCTTGGCTTGATCATCCCATTTTCGAAGCTGGATATAGATGTCGAATAAGGGATCCGTTTCGAATAATGTTGCTTCTTCCAATGACATAGGCCCGCCTTGGTATTCGAGTGTCTGCTTACTTGCAGCAGATAAAGAAGCGTAGTATAAACTGTCTTTAAAAGTGAGGTATCTTTTTGCCTGAACATGTGATTTTACCAGATCAGCAATTTTTTGGGAAAATCCTTTTTTAAGTAAATACTGATACCCTACTTCCTCATGATCAATAACGCCAAAGTCTTGCATGAACTGAACATCTGTAATATGCTCACATAAATGACCGATGTCATGAAAAAAAGCAGCCAATACAATGTCATCATCGAATCCTTCTTTTTCTGCCAATTGAGCACACTGACACATGTGTTCAATTTGTGAAACTGCTTCGCCGATATAGTCTTCTTTACCATATTGCTGATACAGTGTAATGATTTCTTTAATCGAGTCTCTGATTTGATCACGATTCATAATACTGATTTAAGGAAAATTGGGGACAGGATTTTGAATTTGTAAGAAGTAATGGCGCAGTCATTCGACTACGCCATTTTTTCTAAAAAACTATGCCAAGTATGAATACCAATGTTATTTAACAATCCAGATTTCTGTGTTGAGATCATCTGCACCTTGTCTGGCAACAGCTTCAGATCTATTCTTTGAATTCAATGCTTGTTCTGAAAGTGGATAGATGTATCGAACAGGCACTTTATTATTATTTAGGTTATCGGCTCCCGGAATAATTGCAGGCATTTTGGTTCTTCTCCAATCAAACCATGCTTCTAAACCATTGAAGAAAAGCGCTACCCATTTTTGCAGTGCAATTTTTTCCAGTCTCTCCGTTTGCGTACCTGCATAAGCAACTGCAGGTTGTGTATAATATGTTGCAGGTGGCGTTACACTAATACCATACTGAGAAGGAAGAATGCTATTGTAAAAGCTGAAATTTGCCTGGATACCACGTAAGTAATAATCACCTGCGGTAGTGGTTCCTGTGATCATTCCTTTTTCTGCAGCTTCTGCAAGAATAAACTGTAGTTCAGCATAGGTCATGATTAAACCTCGTGCGATATTAGGTAATGGCGCAGCTTGTCCGCCATCATTACAAACCAAACAAGCATATGCATACCCTACTCTTGATACACCCTGAGGACCACCGTTATAATTCAATGCAGCTACGTCGCCAAGTCCATTGGGTATACCTTCTATCTTTGGACTACCTGCAGCAACAGATTTTTGTGAAGGTCTTCCAAAAACATTTAGTCTTGGGTCGTTGATGGCAGTTAATCTGTCACTCAAAGTTTTACTAACCCTGAATTCATCAAATGATCCAACTCTTGCACCATACAAAGGCCATTGGTTAGCCGGAACATCTGCCAGATATTTCAATTCTGCATTGTCATCATTAGAGGTGAAAATGGGAGAAGTAGAAGGGTTAGCAACAATGGCTTGCATATCAGCATTGACATTTCTCTTTTTGGATAAACGCATCAGTAAACGTAGTCTCAAAGAGTTAGCCAACTTTTTCCATTTGGTGATTGATCCGCTATAAAGGATATCACCCGAAAGAGCTTCATTACTTGTTCCCAGGATATCATTAGCTTTCTTTAAATCAGCCAACAAACCATTGTAAATATCTTCTTGCTTATCATACTTGGGAAGATAAACAGCTCCGGTTTTAGCATTGGTAGCTTCTGAATAAGGAATATCACCATATGCATCAGTTGCTACAGAAAACATCCAAGACTTCATGATCAAGGCAACACCCAAATAATTATTCTGCACAGGTGTAGCTTTTGATGAAAGCTCAATCATGTTCTGCACGTTACGCATATTTCCGTACACACTATTCCATACGCCATTACGCTCACCCCACAGATATCTGTCTTCATTTACGAATTGGATTTTAGCAGTATGCTGTGCTACGATATTACCAATTCCCCATGCTTCGTTGACCTGATCATTGATGGTATTTTTGATAATACCCGATAATAACAAGTCCGGAGAAACTGATCCAGGTACATTGGGATTTGTGTTGATCTCTTCAAAATCCTTCGCACATGAAGAAAATAGTACGAGTGAAATGAAAAGTATAAAAAGGTTATTCTTTTTCATAATAAATACTTTATCAGATTAAAACTTGAAACTTAGATTGATACCAAAACTTCTGGATGAAGGGATAGACATGAATTCAATACCCGGTAATGCTGTACCACCTGTGAATGACATCACTTCAGGATCAACGTGTGGAACATCCGTCCATAAAGCAAGGTTTCTTCCCACAAGACTAATGGTAGCACCTTTGAATGGTGTTCTGCGGAAAAGCTTATCAGGAATTGAATAGCCAATTTGTACTTCTCTTAGTTTTACGAATGTTGCGTCATACATAACACCTTCAGCAATATTTCTTCCACCGGTCCATGCTGTATGCCACTCACGAGCAGTACGTTTAACTGTATTCGGGCTAAAGCTTCCATCAGTATTTAAAACTACACCCTGTCCTATCACTCCATTTCCTGGCTTCGTTAAATCATATCCATCTGCTCTTCCTTCCAGTGTTTCTACGATGATACCACCTTCACGACCCACTGTTTGTGTTTCAGAATATACTTTACCACCATAGCGGATATCAAATAAGAAACTAAGTTTTACTCCTTTGTAAGTGAATGTATTATTGATACCGGCTAACCAATCAGGATTGTAATTACCCAATTTGATTCTTTGCGTTGTTGGTATGGGACGTCCATTGTTAAATACCATTTGACCCGTATACTTTCCGGATGCATCATAATATGGTGCAGCCTTATCTGTACTTTGAACCCTTGCAAAACCAATACCATACATATCACCCATTCTCTGTCCAACTCTTGCTTCGATACTTACCCTTCTACTAGCCATTACAAGATTTGTCAAACCATCAGACAATGACACTACCTTGCTACGATTGGTAGAGAAATTGATGTCGGTAGACCACTTAAATCCACTTCTTGATGCAACAGGAACTAAGTTCAACATCGCTTCAAAACCATAGTTTTTGATCAACCCTGCATTGATAGCACGGCTGCTATAACCTGTTGTAAGAGACAAGGGGATATTGATGATCTGATTTCTTGTACTACTGTTATAATAAGTAAGGTCAAGACCAATTCTGTTATTCAAAAACTTCATTTCTGTACCGATCTCAAATGCAGTACTGATCTCAGGTTTAAGACTCAAATTCGCTAAACGATCTGTCTCACCATAAATCTGAGAACCGCCAAATGCAGTACCCGGATTAAATGCCTGAGTGAAAGTAAAAGGATCGGTATCATTACCTACTTGTGCAACACTGGCTCTAAGTTTCGCATAGTTGATGGCTTTGGGCAACTCAACAATATCACTTACAATGGCACTTAATGCTGCAGATGGATAGAAGAATGAATTTTGCTCACTACCCAATGCTTTTAAACTCTCAGGTAATGTAAGCGCACTTGACCAATCATTACGTGCAGTTACATCTAAGAATAAATAGTTTTTGTATCCAACTTGAGCAGAACCATACAAACTGTTGACTCTTTTCTCACTAATCGTTTGTGCAATATCAAGAGGAACTCTATTATTTGTTAACTTATAAATACCGGGGATATTTAACTGTCCGGCATTTGTTTCATTAAAATTACTTTTTTGGATACTTTGGTTACCACCGAATGTACCGGAGATAGTAAAATCTCTATTGATTTCTTTGTTAGCAGTGAAAAGGAAGTCAGAGTTTCTTTCTTCAGATACAATTCTTGTTTCACGATACTGTCCAAAAGGGAAACGCTGGGTGCTAAAGCCACGCTTATACATTCTTAACTCATTGGTATAATCAGTAGCTGTACGTAACTGAAGCGTCAACCATTTCAAAATATCATATTTCAGAGAAATATTACCAATGATACGATCTAATTCCTGACCATTGGTATTCTCATACACTGTCAAGTAAGGATTATCATGATAATTATAGTTCCAACTGAATTGTCTTCTATTGGTAAGACCCGGCTGCCATAAACGTTTCATTTCATCCAACTTCACAGATCTTGGTAACCAGCAGTTAAAGAGATACATGATGTTTTCAGTACCATAACTGATGGAAGGTCTATTACCACTATTATTCTCGATATAGCTTACAAACGCTTTTACAGAAAACTTATCGGTAAAATTGTAACCTGAACTTAATGAAATGGTATTTCTTTTCAGGTCTGTATTTGGAACGGTTCCTTTTTGATCCAGATTGGTATAAGACAATCTAAAATCACCTTTTTCATTAGATCCAACCAATGCAACGTTATTGGTAAGTGTAGTACCTGTTTGGAAGAAATTCTTAACACCGTCTTTATCATTCAACCAAGGAGTAGCTGTGATCACACTACCAGCAGGAGCATTCAAATCACCTCCTAAAAAAGGAATCACTTGTCCGTTCAATGTTCTGGGTGAATTGAACTGGGGATACGATTGACCTCTGAATGCAGGACCCCATGATTCATCAGTACCATCAGTTAATCCGGCTCCACCTCCATTCACAAAAGCAAAATCTCCACCATTACCATTACCCTGTCCATATACATTTTGGTATTCAGGTAAACGCAATACTTTTTCCATGGTGAAATTGCTGTTTACTTCAACACCAATTCCTTTGGAACTTTTTCCTGATTTAGTTTTGATGACAATAACTCCATTCGCAGCTCTTGAACCATACAATGCAGATGCAGCAGGACCTTTTAAAACGTTAATAGATTCAACATCATCAGGATTTAAAAAGCTGGCACCATTTCCAAAGTCAACCTCCAGATTACCTCTTCCTGATCCACCTGTTGATGAGTTACTAATGGGTACACCATCAATTACATATAGCGGCTGATTTTTATTCAGATCTACTGATCTTTCACCACGAATGGTTACACGAGCTGAACCTCCAATACCGGAATTACTTCCGATAACAGTTACACCTGCTATTTTACCCGACAATTGATTAACAACATTCGTTTCTCGAGCTGTTGTTAATGACTCACTTTTTAATTCTTGAGAAGCATATCCCAATTTTTTCCTTTCCTTGCGAATACCTAAGGCAGTAACAACCACATCTTCTAGTTGAGAAGAAGCAGCTATCAATGATATGTTCAGGAATTTATCTGAAACTTTTACAGTTTGTTGTGCAAATCCTACAAAGGATACCACTAATGCATCTTGGCTATCTGCATTAATAGAAAATTCACCTTGATCATTGGTGGTTGTTCCAATTCCTCCTTTTTTAGAAGTAATCGTTACTCCTTCAATTGCTTTTTTAGTGGAAGCATCCACTACCTTTCCTTTAACGAGGAGTGAGGTTTGAGCAAAAAGATTAAGAGAGAAAAATTGAACAACGATTAAAAAGGCCCATATAAATTGGACCCTACCGATAGATGTAAACTTCATAAACAGTTTTTTAGTTGTTATGAAGGCAAAACTATCCGGGCAATGTTAAGTAAAGGTGTGTTAAAGGTTATGCAAAAGTGAAGTAATATTAAACAAATCGTTTCTTTTGAGAACTAATATTAACCCACATTAAACTTTTGTCAATAAATCGTTAAGGCTACATGGGTCGGTTTTTGAAGATATAAACAACCAAAATCAGCGCTTCTTCTGTACCTCTATTGACGGGATTATGTAGTTCGGTGGCATCAAAAAAGATAGAGTCGCCTTCCTCCATATCAAAAGATTCTTCTCCGATGAGATAAGTGACTTTCCCTTTGATGATGTATTTGAATTCATACGCATCAGTTCTTACCATTGAACGTTGCGCATCGGTAGCTAAACGTAATAAAACAAAATCAGCATGATGGTCTTGAACGGTGGTAGAAAAAAGTCTTTGATAAAAAAAACCTACGGCATTTTCTTTTTCGAATGATTGGTACTGTTCTTTTTTTCTGAAAATGACTTTACTGTCCGGCGCCAATAAATTGATGTCTTTGAAGAAATCATTGAAATCAACTTCTAAAGATCTGATCAAATTCAGGAGTACAGTCAGTGATGGTATGGTACGATTATTTTCAACCTGACTCAGCATCCCTTTGGAAACACCTGCAGCATCTGCCAATTCTTGCAGCGTAATGTTTTTTTCTTTCCGTAAGTCTCGTAAACGATTACTGATCTGAATAATAATATCTTCCTGCATACCTTTTTTCTCTAAGATATTGTGTTTTCATCAGGAATTACACTTCTTAAATTGATAACTTTGTTGGGAACAAAATACTTTTTTATGGGAGTAGCTGATCAATTAGCACAATTAAAAGCAGAAAAATCTGCTGCAAATCTGAAAGCTGGACAAGAATTCCTGGCATCTAACAAACAAAGAGCAGAGGTTACTGAATTACCCAGTGGATTACAATATGAAATTCTTACGGAAGGAACCGGTGAGCAACCCAAAGCACATCATGAAGTAACCTGTCACTATCATGGTACTTTAATAGATGGCACTATTTTCGATAGCTCAGTGCAACGTGGCAGACCAGCTTCATTTCCATTAAACATGGTGATCAAAGGATGGACAGAAGGTTTACAATTAATGCCAACCGGAAGTAAGTGGCGTTTTTATATTCCTCCCCATCTTGCGTATGGTGATCGTCAGGTGAGTACACAAATAGGTCCCAATTGCACTTTGATCTTTGATGTAGAGCTGATCAGTTTCCGATAAGTGAACCAAACGATATCAAAAAATAAAAGCCATGAAAGCATCCAATCTTTCATGGCTTTTTTATGTAGCTCAACGTGATAGGTACGGTCCGTGTTGTGTAATCACATATTTATCTGTACTATCATCATTCAATACAAACACTGAATAACGATTACCATTCGGTTCAACTCTGACGACAATATGTCCTTTCTTAGCAGTATACGCTTTTTGAATAAATGAGTCACCAATCACGTTGATATTAGCATCTAATAGATCTGTACTGAAAAGATCTCTTGCTCCGGGATATATATTCTGAGACATGATTCTACGCAGTACATCATGTCCGGGGTGATCAGAAGACCAGCTTTGTTGTATCCATACACGTGGGCGTAGTGTTCTTACATAAAAACCTTGTTGAGAATCACGATTGCCATGATGATTTAAAGTAGCCACATCTACTGCTCCAACGAGTGGGGCTACTTGTGCTTCCATGGACTGAAAATCTGCTGCTCCGAATTCATCAATACCAGCGATATCACCTCCTGTGAAATAATCAAACTTTCCATAACTGATTTTCAAACAAACACTCAATGGATTTTCTCCCGGATAAACACCCTTTGACCATACACGAACTGATTCACGGTTTTGGTAACCTGTAGCGATGTTACCACCAGCTGCTATATTGGTAATTTTCCAGTTAGAATAGTTCACAGAATCATACAGTAATTTAAATTGATCATGTGCACCCACCACTATACTATCATATAGTTGTCCATTATTTTTCTCTGACTCAAGAAAAGAAAAATAATTATTGAGAGATTGTACAATATGGTATTCATCATTTTGGAATCTGTCTTGAAAGGCAGCTGATTTTACATCTATCGGATTTGAATGACCTCTGTCCATCATTCTTTTAATAGGTATCTTATCTCCAACTCCTGTAATCCCGGTAAGTACATAATTACCTTTTTCGGATTTCTTTTTGAAAGCATCCCACTCACCAAAATGATCATCATGAAAATGAGAGATGACGCCATAATCAAGTATGTTTTTCCCGGATGGTGAAAACTCCTTTATGTAGTCAACCAGCCATTCATAAGCGGCTTTGGTATTATTGGGATGTAAGCGACTATTTCTAGATGATAAAGTACGCGGATGTGTATCAGATATCTCACCGGCATCAAATAGCATAGTGGTACCATCCGGAAATATCATAAATGTAGCGTTCCCTCTACCTGTACTGATGTGGTGAATATCCATCATCCCTTTTTGCCATACAGGAAGTCGATGGGTTTGAGTAAATCCACTTACTAAACAGCATAGATGCAGACAAATGATTCCGACAAAAGATTTTCGCATACTTGTTTATTTCTGCTCAATATCAACGGCACTGCTTACTTCATGTTCGGCAACAAAAGTATATCCGGCCAATTTGCTAACAGTTGCAGCCAGTTGCTTTTGGTAGAGTTGTTGACTTTTCTTGATCTCACCCAGTGGCTTTACACGTGGTCCAATCACACTAAACCAGATTTGAGAAGCGTCTAATACTTTTTGTCCATGCGAAGTCCATTCAGATTTCACTGCATCACCTCTACCATGATCGGTAGTGATCAATAAAGTTGTTTTATCCTTATAGTCCGGATCTTGCTGAATCCAATTCCAGATTTGTCCAACCCATGCATCGAACTGATGTGCTGCATCTAAATAGTATTTGTAATCTCCATGATGCGCAAACTCATCTGTATCACCATAAGAGATATAAAAAGCTTTAGGTTTTTTTACTTGTAAATAATGATAGGCTTGAAAATGCGTAAATACATCTAATGTCTCGCCCATGCCAAAAGGTTTGAATGAAGTTCTATTCATTTCATTGAGCAGTTTCATGATCGGATCACTCATGACAGCAGAGTTGTCATCAAATGCGTTCAAGACAGGAAATCCGGCTCTCTGCTCATTGATGATTCTGTCAAATGCTCCCCAAGCACCAAATGCAGCAACTCGACCTTTGAAATTGGGCATCTTGTGAAAGAATTCAAGAATATTGGTATGCGGATTAGGAGGATATTCGTTGGAGTTGATAAGTGTATCCACATGTCCGGTCAAAATTTCGCTATAGCCGGGATATGAAAACCAGTATGGATTTGCATTATCTACATTGTTACCCAATGTTCTGTTACCAAACAATTGTCCTTGTTTTGCTAACACACCCCAAAAAAAAGGCATCAATTTCTGACGGCGACCTGATTCTGTCTTATCCCAATATTTTTTAAAAATTCCTGCGCTGTCACCCTGATTGAATTTTGGATCGTTAGCAATAGCAGCATCCATGCCTTTAAAAACTTCCTGCCATCTTAATCCATCCGTAGTAATGATGATGACTTTTTGATCTTTGTCCTGAGAAAAAACAGTGGTTGTAAACAAAAAAGATAAAAGGGTGAATACAAAGCGCATACAGTTATTTTTTGAGCCGTGAAAGTATGCGCCTCATCTTTCCTTTATGTTATCTGTGAATGAAGAAATTATTTCTTTTGAGAAGGATTTATCTGAAAAAGAAATCTAATGAGCGTATAGTCTAAAATCTCAGTACCTCTTCTTGTACAACTGTAAAGTAAAATCCTAACCATACCCTCCTTAGCTACTGTGCAGATGATTTGTATCTTATTCTCAGATATTCAGGGTGTAAAAGCGATATAAGCCCTATATAAGCCCTATTTAACCCCATTATAAGCCCATCCTTATAGATAGATTTTATAGAGGTATTATATCTTCATACAACCTTTTATTTACCCTTGGTATGTTCTTGATAGGTAGGAAGTATGTACCTAGACAATACTAGAATGGCTATGAGCTGCGAGCCACGAGCTACAAGCTTCACGCCGCAAGCTGCAAGTAAGAATACATACTTGTGGCTTGCAGCTTGCGGCTCATCACTGTTTCAACGCTTTCGCATACACCTCCAACACCCTCTTCCTCGCCACATCATGTGGTACGATGGGTTTGGGATAGCTGAATTCATTTAATTCGGGGATCCACTTGCGGATGTATTTGAGATCCTTGTCAAATTTTTCAGTTTGTAAGGCCGGATTGAAGACCCTGAAATAAGGTGCGGCATCACAACCACTGCTGCTGGCCCATTGCCATCCGCCGTTATTGGCAGCGAGATCAAAGTCTAACAATTTCTGCGCGAAATAAGCTTCTCCCCAACGCCAGTCGATCAACAAATGTTTCGTGAGAAAAGAGGCCACGATCATACGAACACGATTGTGCATGTAACCGGTGGTATTCAATTCGCGCATACCTGCATCTACAATAGGATAACCAGTAGTGCCATTACACCAATGTGCAAATTCCGCTTCATTGTTTCTCCATTCAATGCGATCATATTCTTTTTTGAATGACTCCCCTTTTCCTACATGCGGGAAATGCCAAAGAATGGCATGATAAAAATCTCTCCAGATCAATTCATTCACATAGGTATCATTCAACGACAATGCACGTTCTGCCAGCTGACGAATACTCACCGTTCCAAAACGCAGATGCACACCCATTTTGGAAGTACCGTTCTCCAATGCAGGAAAATCTCGGTTGGCACTGTATTGTTTGATGATACTTTCTTGTAATTGCTTGCTTGGAAAAGGCAGATCCACTGCTGTAAAACCCATCGATTGCAAGGAAGGAATTTCTTTCACCGACTGCTGATAAAAATGTGCATTGTATTTTTCAACAGGATATGATTTTACATGAAAAGGTTTTAATGCCGCTCTCCATTTTCTTCCATAAGGTGAAAAGACAGTATAGGGTTTTCCATCATCTTTCACCACTTCTGACTTTTCAAAGATCACCTGGTCTTTAAAAGTTTGGAAACCGATTCCTTTGGATTGCAAGAAAGCTGCGATCGCATCATCTCTTTCTTTGGCATAAGGTTCATAATCGTGGTTGGTGAAAACAGTTTCGATGTCGTAGATTTCTGTCAGCTTTTTGTAGACATCCATCGGAAAACCATAATACACTTCCAGACTGCTTCCCATGGATGCCAATTGCGCTTGCATTTCCGTAAGCGCAGCATGAATAAATTCCACACGACGATCAGCTTTGTCTTCGAGTTGATCCAGAATATTACGATCAAAAATGAATATGGGTAATACAGGAACACCTGTTCTCAGTGCATGGTACAAGGCTGCATTGTCTGTTAAGCGAAGGTCCCTGCGGAACCACATGACCTGTATGCGAGGTTTCATGAATTTTTTGTTTTGTAACAATTGGAGATTTTAAAAGTTTACTTATGGGTAAACTTTTAGTGTAAGGCTACTATTAAATATAAAGACACTTAATTTTTTAATTTTTTCGCTCATGGCCGCTGGGCCTCGTCCCTACTTCCGGGCTGCATTGGCCTCTGATTAGATCCGCTTCGCAGGATCTAATCTATCATCGCTTCGCTTGATACCGACCCCAATGAGGCCCGTCCGTAGGGACTGGTAGAAATTATTTTTACGATACTTGCTTGTGTACTGCACCTTAAAGATCATTGCCTGATTTCAACATTTTATAGAGACGAATTGATGTTGCGTTGGTGTAATGACTATTGCCTAGCTGTTTCACCCATTTGATGCCGTGGATGGCGTTAGTGAGGAATAGTTCTGAGGCTTCGAGTAATTCATCGACGGTGATCATGCCTTCTTCTACCGGTATGTTTTCTTTTCGAAGCAGGTGTAACAAATGTCTGCGAATGACACCGTTTACAGGACCTTCTGTTAACGCAGGTGTTTTGATACTTCCATCTTTCACGATGAATACATTGGCGATGGTAGCATCTGCCACTCGATTATCAGGATTCAGCAAGATGGCATCATTCAGGTGGTTTTCTTTTGCCCAGAGTGCACCCATCACATAAGGCAGGTAATTATTGCTTTTGATGGATGAAAAAAGATCGGCTGTTTTTCGTGCGTCTTTATAAATATCAATCACCAATCCATTTTCATTCAATTCCTGTGTAGCAGGCTGCAAGGGCCAGCTTTGAATCAAAAAAAACGGGTAATGATTTTGTTCATCATAAATACCACCATCACCTCTTGTCACAGTAACCCTTACGCGAGCTCTTTTGGCATGTCCGTTTTTTTCTACAACGGATAATATCTGTTTCTCCAGCCAACCGGCACTATGGTAACCAAGCTTTTTAAAATGAAGTGTTTCTAAAGAGCTGAACAATCGTTCAACATGGTAATCAGCCAGCATGATCTTTCCATTCAGCACTTTGATGGTCTCAAAACAACCATCACCATAACGATAAGATCGGTTATTGGGAGAGATCAGCAGTTTGTCTGAACGGAGTATTTGTCCATCATAAAAAAGAAAATCACCTTCACGCATACCATCAATTATAGAATGAAGGTAACTTGCTGATTCGAATCAACAAATATGAAGATCAATGCCATGATACAGGTGCTGGAGCAATTAGCCCCACCATCATTACAAGAGAGTTATGACAATGCCGGTCTTATCACCGGATCTGCTTCTTGGGAATGTACAGGCGTACTCTGTACTTTAGATGCCACCGAAGCCGTAATACTCGAGGCAAAACAAAAGGGCTGTAACCTGGTAGTAGCTCATCACCCCATTGTTTTCAGCGGATTGAAGAAATTGAACGGAAAAAATTATGTGGAGAAAGCAGTGATCGCTGCCATCAAAAATGATATCGCCATTTATGCCATTCATACCAATCTTGATAATGTGTCCTGGGGTGTCAACAATAAGATTGCCGATCAGTTGGGATTGATCAACCGAAAGATACTGTCGCCCAAACCCGGACAATTGATGAAGGTGCACACATTCGTACCGGTGGCACAAGCCGAAAATCTGAGAACAGCTCTTTTTGAAGCCGGGGGCGGAGAGATCGGGAAATACAGCCATTGTAGTTTCAATGTAGAGGGAACAGGAACTTTTCGGGCTGGCGAAGGAACAGATCCTTTTATTGGGGAGATCGGTAAAACACATACTGAAAAAGAAATCAGATTGGAAGTCATTTTCCCGGTCTGGAAGCAGCAGGAAATCTTGTCGGCACTGTTTCAAGCCCATCCCTATGAGGAAGTGGCTTATGATCTGGTGAGCTTAGGCAATGATTATCAAGATATTGGAAGTGGTTTGATTGGAATATTGCCCGAACCGATGGAAGAAAAGCAATTTTTAAGAATGTTGGTGACCAGTTTTGGGCTTTCTATGGTGAAACACACACCATTTTTGGGTAAAAACATCCAAAAAGTGGCCCTTTGTGGGGGTTCAGGCAGCTTTTTGACGGGAAAAGCACTGTCGAAAGGGGCGGATATCTATATTTCGGCTGATTTCAAGTACCATGAGTTCTTTGATGCCAATGACCGTATGGTGATCGCCGATATTGGCCATTGGGAGAGTGAGCAGTTCACTACCGACCTCCTGATTGATGTTTTACAGGCTAAATTCCCTACCTTTGCCGTCCTCAAATCTGAAGTAAAAACCAATCCGGTGAACTACTTCACAGGGGAATAACAATCACACAATAAATCACACATACAATATGGCTTCCGTTAAAGACTTTTCGGTTGAAGAAAAACTGGTGAATCTGCTGAAGTTGCAGAAGATCGATAGCAAACTGGATGAGATCCAGATTTTGAAGGGTGAACTTCCAATGGAAGTGAGCGACCTTGAAGATGAGATCCAGGGTTTACAGAGCCGTCAGACTCGTATTGAAGAAGAACTGAATGGTATCACTGAATTCATTGAAAGCAAGAAAGCTGCGATGAAAGAAAGTGAAGCTTTGATCGCTAAATATGAGAAGCAGAGTGAGAATGTAAAGAACAACCGCGAATTCGAAGCCATCAACAAAGAGATCGAAATGCAACAGCTGGAGATCAAATTGTGCGAAAAACATATTCGCGATGCGAATGAAGAGCTGGCTGATAAAGTAAAAGCTTTAGAAGCTGCAAAAAAGCAGATCGCTGTGAAAGATGGTGTATTGAACCATAAGAAAGGTGAACTCGAAAAGATCATCGCTGATACTGAGAAAGAAGAAACACATTTCAATAAGCAAAGTGCTGAAGCACGCAGTCATATCGACGAGCGTTTATTGTACAGCTACGATCGTATCCGTAAGAGCTACCGCAATGGTTTATCTGTTGTGCCTGTAGAGCGTGATGCTTGTGGTGGTTGCTTTAACTCTATTCCTCCTCAACGTCAAAGTGAGATCCGTTTACACAAGAAGATCATCGTTTGCGAAAACTGTGGTCGTATTCTGGTAGATGCTGATTTGAATGACAGCGTAGAAGTAAAGTAAGAAAAGAACACTTTAAATACTTTGAAAGGACAGCTATTTGGCTGTCCTTTCTTATTTTCGGGCTGCATGAAAATCCGTCTATCTTTTCTCTTCTCTTTGCTCATCATGACTTCTGTACATGCGCAGAAAGTATACGATTTCAATGCTACTTGTCAACAAGCCTATCTAGAGATCACAAAACTGAAATTGGTAAAGGGAGAAACTTTGATTGAAAAAGCAAAACAACAAAACCCTGATAATCTTATTCCGGTCGTATTGGAAAGTTATGTTGATTTCCTCACGCTTTTTTTGAATGAAAATCCGGATGAGTATAAAGTCTTTTATCCACGCTTTGCTGAACGATTGAATGTATTGGAACAAGGACCCAGTTCATCTCCTTTCCATCGATTTGCGATCAGTACCGTGAGGGTTCATAAAGCTGCATCCGCCATTAAGTTTGGAAAAACCTGGGAAGCCGGTTGGGATATTCGCAGGGCATGGTCACTGCTGAAAGACAATAAAAAATCGTTTCCCACTTTTACGGCAGATGATCTGCTCTATGGTACTTTACAAGCCATGATCGGTACGATACCCAAAGGATATAAATGGCTGGCGGGTATTTTGGGGATGCGTGGTTCCGTTACCGAAGGTTTGAAAACAGTCAATGCTTTTGTGAACAGTACAGATGTGTATGCAAGAATTTATGCGCCGGAAGCACAGTTCATTTATCCGTATTTATTGTTCTATATGGACAATAAAAAAGATCAAGCCATAACCTTTATTCAGCAAAAGAAATTGGATCTCGTCAACAATCATTTACATGGCTGGATGGCGGCCAATCTTTCCCTGAATAATAAGCAAGCACAATACACACAGCAGATCGTTCAGAATAGAAATACATCTAACGAGTATTTGGATATACCGATCTGGGATTTTGAAATGGGCTTTGTGAAAATGTATCAGTTAAAACCCGAAGAAGCCATCCCTTACTTCGAGCGTTTTTTACAAAAATTTAAAGGCAATTTTTATGTCAAAGATGTGTATGATAAAATAAGACTCTGTCATTTTATGATGGGCAATACAGCTGCAGCTGAGAAAGCCAGACAAATGGTATTGACAAGGGGCAATACCGATTCTGATGCAGATAAAAAAGCATTCAAAGATGCCAAAGCAAATCACTGGCCTAACTTATTATTATTAAAAGCCCGACTGCTGAGCGATGGTGGGTATCATAAAGAAGCATTGGCACAGTTACATGGTAAAACTGAAAATGATTTTATCAAAGAAGAAGATCGATTGGAATATGTATACCGTGCTGCCAGGATCTTTGATGATCTGGGAAGAGAAGAAGAAGCCATCAATGCTTATCTCGCTACTATCAAACTGGGTGAATTCAGAAAAGAATATTACGCTGCACGAGCTGCGGTTCAACTAGGACAACTATATGAAGCACGCGGACAAAAAGCCCAAGCCATCACGTACTATCAACGTTGTTTGGATATGGGTGATCATGAATACAAAAACTCATTGGACCAACGTGCAAAATCGGGGATAATGAGATGTAAAGGGGAATGAGGGATTGTATAAATTGCGGAGGGTTGGGTGATCGGGTGATCGGGTGATCGGGTGATCGGGTGATCGGGTGATCGGGTGATCGGGTGATCGGGTACTAGGTACTAGGTGCTGGGTTGAATGATGACGTTTATCAAATCTGAGATCTGCGATCTGACATCCTAAATTAGATTTTATGTTGAACAAACTCACGATACAGAACTATGCAATTATTGAGGAGATCGAGATTGATTTTTCTCGACAGCTGAATATTATTACCGGTGAAACAGGTGCAGGTAAAAGTATTTTGATGGGCGCATTGAGTTTGATCTTAGGAGAACGTGCAGATAGTTCAGTGCTCGTAAACACGAATAAAAAATGTTTTATTGAAGGTGTTTTTTCCATTGATGATAAACCTGAAGTCATTCATTTCTTAGAATCCAACGAATTGGATGTTGAAAGTGAACTGGTGTTGAGAAGAGAGATCGGTAGTAATGGAAAATCCAGAGCTTTTATCAATGATACACCGGCTTCCTTACAACAACTTAGACAACTTGCTTCCTTATTAGTTGATCTTCATCAGCAATTTGATACACTGGAATTAGGCGATAGCGACTTTCAACGTGAAGTCATGGATGCGCTGGCCGGTAATCAGTCGCTGCTGCATGAATACCAACAAGTGTATCGCGAATGGCAGTTGGTTGTAAAAAAATTAGCAGTATTAAAAGATGAGAAATCTGCTTTCACCAAAGAAGCCGATTATCATCAATTTCTTTTTGATGAACTGAATGAACTGTCACTCAAAGAAAACGAACTCGAAGACCTGGATCAGGAACTGAAAGTGCTTAACAGTTCTGAAGGTATCAAAGCTGCACTCACGAAAGTGTATTTCGACTTACGTGAAAGTGATCAGCCCGTAGTTACCCTTCTGAAGCAAATGATTCAGCAATTGCAGCCGTTCTCCAGCATGCACAAAGATCTTCAAGCTTTGATTGAAAGGTTACAAAGCGCTCAGGTAGAATTACAAGATATTGCTTCAGAAACCGATCATATCAATGATGCTATTATATTTGATCAACAACGGATTGAATGGATCAATCAAAGACTCACAGAAGGTTATAAATTGTTGAAGAAACATGGCTTACAGTCTACATCAGACTTATTAGCATTACAAGCGTCTCTTGCCAATAAGCTGGAGGCTGTACTGAATATCGATGATACCATTCAGCAACTCGAAAAAGAAGTATTGCAGTTGGAGGAGAAAGCTGATGCACTCGCTATGCAGTTATCGACAGCAAGAAATAAACAGATCCAACCACTTGAAGCGAATGTCAACCAGTTATTACGACAAGTGGGAATGCCCAATGCACAAATAAAAGTTTCTATATCGTCTACTGCATTACAACTTTTTGGGAAAGACAATATTGAGTTTCTCTTCGACGCCAATGTGCCTGCCGGACAGGCCAGTCAAAGCAACCGTTTTGAGCCGATCCGCAAAGTGGCCAGTGGTGGTGAATTGAGCAGATTGATGTTGTGCATCAAATCGCTCGTTGCAAAATCTATCGATCTGCCTACCATGATCTTTGATGAAATAGATACCGGTATTTCAGGAGAAGCTGCCAAGCAAGTGGGAATGATCATGAAAGAGATGGCGTCGGGCAGACAGATCATCTGCATCACCCATCAACCACAGATCGCAGGAAAGGCAGATGCACATTTCTTTGTGTATAAAGAGATCGTGAACGATGCTGTGAAAACAAATATCAGAATGCTGAATCAAGATGAACGCATTACCGCTATTGCAAGAATGTTGAGTGGAGAAAAACCTACGGCTGCTGCACTGGAAAATGCCCGAGAAATGATCATGAATTAGAGATTTAGCTGATATTCTATACATTTACCCCTCAAACATTGACTAAAACAAAGATTATGGCTTATAACCTGCTCAAAGGAAAACGCGGTATCATTACCGGTGCTCTTGATGAAAATTCTATCGCCTGGAAAGTAGCTGAGAAAGCTCATGAGGAAGGCGCCACTTTTGTACTAACCAACGCCCCTATTGCCATGCGTATGGGTGAGATCAATAAACTGGCTGAAAAAACCAATTCACAGATCATTCCTGCGGATGCAACAAGTGTAGAGGAACTGACTACCCTATTTACACAATCACAGGAAGTATTAGGTGGCAAAATCGATTTCGTATTACACTCCATTGGCATGAGTGTGAACATTCGTAAGAAAATTCCTTATACAGAATCAAATTATGATTACTTCATGAAAGGAATTGATGTATCGGCTATGTCACTACATAAGATGTTGTCTGTTGCCAGAAAATTAGACGCTATCAATGAATGGGGAAGTGTGGTTGCGTTGACTTATATGGCTGCGCAAAGAACATTTCCTTTTTATACAGATATGGCAGACATCAAAGCGATGTTAGAATCTATCGCACGTAGCTTTGGTTATCATTATGGTTTGGAGAAGAAGATCAGAATTAATACTGTTTCACAATCTCCTACCAAAACCACGGCAGGTACAGGTATCAAAGGCTTTGGCGACTTCTTCGATTTTGCCAACGCTGTTGCTCCACTAGGAAATGCCAGTGCAGAAGATTGTGCCAACTATTGTATCACCCTATTCTCAGACCTCACCCGCATGGTGACCATGCAAAATCTCTTTCATGATGGTGGTTACTCTACAACTGGAGTGAGTATGGAGGTGATGACGAAATTGGGTGTTGAATAATTATTCATCTTTGATTTTTCGATCTGTGATTTCTTGATTTAGAAACCCAGATCGAAAAATCAAAGATCAAAAAATCAAAGATCATATGAACTGGATCGAAATCGTAGGTTATCTAGGCTCCTTTCTCACTTCTATCACTTTTATACCGCAGGTGTATAAATCTTGGCAGTCGAAAAGTGTAGGTGACTTGAGTATTTGGATGATCATGATCGTAGTTACCAGTACCATTGTATGGTTGGTATATGGATTTGCGATTGAAAGCGGTCCAGTAATCGTAGCGAATTTTGTAGTACTATCACTTACGTTGTTGTTGCTTTATTTTAAGCTTACTTTTAAGAAAGAGAAAAGCTAATGGCCAATGGCTAATGGTTCATAGCTTATGGAAAACATGTACATACCATGATCCATACGCTATGAACCATTAGCCGTTAGCAAAAAAAAGCCACCTCTAAACAAGGCGGCTTTTTTGTATCGCTGAGAGCGGGATATCAATATTCATCTTCATTGAACATGAAGTCTTCCTGACTTGGATAATCAGGCCAGATGTCTTCTATGCTCTCGTACACTTCTCCCTCATCTTCCAATTCCTGGAGGTTTTCAACTACTTCAATAGGTGCACCACTGCGAATAGAATAATCGATCAGTTCATCTTTGGTAGCAGGCCAAGGGGCTTCTTCCAGGTAACTTGCCAATTCTAATGTCCAGAACATAACTTACCTTTTAATTTTTTGCAAATGTAACCGTATATATGAAACCACCAAATATGACAGTCCACACTGTGTAAAGAAATGTTTAAAAATAGGCCGATATGAAGCCCTGTGTCGTAGGTTTGTAAGCAAAACAGCAGAGAATTCATGCTAAAAGCAGTCAACATCACCCGAAAATATGGTCAGCTCGAAGTACTCAAAGGCGTAGATATTGAGGTGAAAAAGGGTGAAATGGTCAGTATTGTAGGTTCATCCGGTGCTGGGAAAAGTACACTCCTTCATATTTTGGGTACACTTGACAAGCCAGATTCCGGCTCCATTTGGCTAAATGATCAGTTGATAAATCAGTTAAAAGGGGAAAAATTAGCTGCTTTTCGCAACCGGCATATTGGCTTTGTGTTTCAATTTCATCACTTATTACCTGAGTTTTCTGCCTTAGAGAATATTTGTATTCCGGGTTGGATTGCAGGCAGCTCCAAAAAAGACGTGAGAAACAGAGCGCTGGAGTTATTATCACTTTTAGGATTATCAGATCGCGCTGAGCATAAACCCAATCAATTATCGGGTGGAGAACAACAGCGAGTGGCCGTAGCAAGGGCGTTGATCAACCAACCGGATATTATTTTTGCTGATGAACCCACCGGTAACCTGGATAGTACCAACGCAAAAGAGCTACATCGACTTTTTGGTACACTAAGAGATCAGTTCAACCAAACCTTTCTCATCGTAACCCACAATGAAGAACTCGCAACACTCAGTGATCGGACTTTGCATATGAGGGATGGGGTGATAGTTGATGGTCAATAGTCCATGGACTATTGACTATGGACTTATATTCTTGGCTTCCAAGCAATCTCAGCTACCCCGAGATGATGACCAATAAATCGGCTTAAGACGAAGAGATAATCACTTAATCGGTTCAGGTATTTGATCACTAAGGGATCCACAAACAATTCATGTTCCTGCATATTCACACAGCAACGTTCTGCCCTTCTGCAAACACAACGGGCAATATGCGTGGAAGAAACAGCGATATGTCCACCGGGAAGAATAAAAAATTTCATCGGTGGTAATACTTCATTCATTTTATCGATCTCTCTTTCCAAAACCGTGATATCAGATTCCTTTAAGTCAGGGATCTTCATCAGAGGTTCTTTCTCCGGATCGCAAGCCAATGAGGAACCAATGGTGAATAATCGGTCCTGTATTTCTTTCAGGATGGAACGTGTGTGGGGTTCATCAAAATAATCACCTACCAAACCAATATGAGAGTTTAGTTCATCGACTGTTCCGTAAGTTTCGATTCTGATATGGCTTTTGGGCACTTTTGTTCCTCCAATAAGAGAGGTTTTACCCAGATCACCTGTTTTTGTATATATCTTAAGGGCCATTGCGATAAGTTGTGTGTTACAAACAAAAATAGATTTGAATGGTTCAGTTATAAAAAGAGAGCCTTGGTAAGCTCTCCACAAAATGTTCACCGCTATCAACTAACTACAGATGAGCCATGGCTGAGCTTCTCACCTTATCGGTTTCAACCAGTCCATCACGCAAACGAACTACCCGATGAGCATAAGCAGCAATATCTTCTTCATGGGTTACCAATACAACTGTATTACCGGATTGATGAATTTTTGCAAATAATTCCATGACTTCCACCGAAGTTTTTGAATCCAGATTTCCGGTGGGCTCATCTGCTAAGAGAATAGATGGGTTGTTCACCAATGCTCGGGCAATGGCAACTCTTTGGATTTGTCCACCACTCAGCTCATTCGATTTATGATGACTTCTTTCTGCTAACCCTACTTTATTCAATGCCTCCAATGCTCTTTCAATACGTTCCTTTTTACCAACACCTGCATAGATCAATGGCAAAGCCACATTTTCCGCCGCCGATAACCTTGGTAACAGATTGAACTGCTGAAATACAAACCCGATTTCGGTATTACGTACTTCCGCCAAATCATCGTCCGCCATCTTACTAACGTCTTTATCGTTTAGAATATATTTTCCACCGGTGGGAGAATCCAAGCAACCCAAAATATTCATCAGGGTACTTTTACCACTACCGGATGGACCCATCAGGGCTACGTATTCATTTTTACGAATATCCAGCGTAATTCCTTTCAATACAGGAATGGCCTGACTGCCCATGAAATAACTTTTCTGGATGTTTTCTAATCGGATGATCGCCTGATTTGACATGTTGACAATTTAAGTAAATCTCTGATAACCTATTTACGAATCACTTTAGGAACCTGAAAAAAAGAAGTATCGGTACCGGGTGCATTCTGTAATGCTTGCTCTTTCGTTATGGAGCCATGTATTTCATCGGGACGTAAAACATTGACAGACTGCCCCATATGCATCAAAGGCTCAATTCCCTCAGTATTTAGTTGGGATAATGTTTCCACAAAAGCCACCATCTTCTCAAGATCTTTTCTAATTTCTTCTTTCTCCATTTCGTTGAAATGAAGTCTTGACAAATGTGCCAGATGATCAGTAACAGCAGCCGTTATTTCCATGTAAACAAAAATAACTGAAAGCCATTCAAATCCAACGCTTTCTTGTTGAATGGCAACCAGAAAAAAAACACTTACTTTTTGAAACAAAACGTCTATTCTGCTGTTAGAATAATTGGATAACGGCCACAACGATACAACTGTACTGTAGTTACAAAGATTAACATTGGCATAAGACTCTCTGAATCAGTCATTTCATTATCCTATCCACATAACGTGTATAAAAGCACTGTTAAAACGAGTTCACTTAATATTTTTTAGTCATAAATTGTAAACAAACAAAATCCCCCCGATTATGTTAGTGTACGTTCTGTTAATCGTTTACCTAGGATGCCTGTATATGGCATACAAAGGTGCCGCTCCTTCAGAAGAGTAACATGTTTCCAACATCATCCTACTGAAGAGCCAACATGATCCAACTTCATTCATCAGGGTGATGAAGTTGGATTTTTTTTACCCTCCCCTCCCGTCGTTTAAAAAATAAATTCCCTTACCTTCGGTATAAATAGTTGCATAACTAACTAATTTTACGGTAAAGCTGTTTATATGAAACGTTCCATTAAAAAAGTTGCAGTATTGGGTAGTGGTGTTATGGGTTCTCGTATCGCTTGTCACTTTGCAGGCATTGGTGTTCAGGTACTGTTATTAGATATGGTAACCAAGGGTGCTGAAGAAAGTACAAAACCTGCTGAGAGAAACAAACTGGTGAATGATGCATTGCAGGCTGCCATCAAAAGCAATCCATCACCTGTATACAGCAAATCAGTGATCAAAAGAATCACGACCGGCAATTTTGATGACAACATGAAAGATATTGCTCACTGCGACTGGATCATTGAAGTAGTAGTAGAGCGTTTGGATATCAAACAACTGATCTATACACGTGTAGAGCAATTCAGAAAACCGGGTACACTGGTTACTTCCAATACCTCAGGCATCCCTATTCACATGATGGCGGAAGGGAGAAGTGAAGATTTCAAAAAACATTTTTGTGGTTCGCACTTTTTTAACCCACCTCGCTACCTCCGTTTGCTTGAAATTATTCCTACGCCGCATACAGATCCTGAGATCGTTGATTTTCTGATGCACTACGGAGATCTTTATCTAGGCAAAACAACCGTTCTCTGTAAAGACACGCCCGCTTTCATCGCAAATAGAATTGGCGTGTTCAGCATTATGAGCATCTTCCATATCATGGATAAACTGGGACTTAGTATTGATGAAATTGATGCACTCACAGGACCCATCATCGGAAGACCTAAATCCGCAACTTTCAGAACAGCAGATGTGGTAGGTATCGATACTTTAGTAAAAGTGGCAAAAGGAGTAGCAGATAATTGTCCGACCGACGAAGCAAAAACCATCTTCAATATTCCCGCCTGGTTGGAAACTTTAGTGAGCAACAATTGGCTGGGAGATAAAACCGGACAAGGGTTCTTCAAAAAAATCAAATCAGCAGAAGGAAAAGAAATTCAAACATTGAATCTGAAGACCATGGAATATGGTCCTCGCAATAAACCCAAGTTTCAAAGTTTAGAAGCCGCTAAACCCATTGAAGACCTGAAGCAAAGGATCAAAATGTTATCTGCCGCAGGAGATAAAGCCGGGGAATTTTATCGTGCCTTTCATTTCTCTTTATTCTCTTATATCTCACATCGCATTCCTGAAATCAGTGATGAAATCTATCGCGTTGATGATGCGATGATGGCCGGCTTTGGCTGGGAAATCGGCGCATTTGAATCATGGGATACTGTGGGTGTGAAAGAAACAGTAAGTGCGATGAAGGCTGCTGGTCATGCCGTTGCACCTTGGATCGATGAAATGCTGGCGAGTGGCGCTACCAGTTTTTACAAAGTAGAAAATGGTCGCAGAATGTTCTACGATCAAACTACTCAATCATATAAAGCCATTCCGGGTGGAGATTCATTTATAGTCATGAGTCATCACAAAGAAAAAACAGTTTGGAAAAACAGTGCATGTCGTTTGTATGATTTAGGCGATGGTGTTGCGGGTCTGGAATGGAGTACCAAAATGAACAGTATTGGTGGTGAAGTGCTGGAAGGTTTGAATAAATCGATTGCCCTCGCTGAAGAAAAATTCAAAGGTTTAGTAATAGGCAATGATGGACCGAATTTTAGCGCAGGTGCGAATGTTGGCATGATCTTCATGTTAGCCATCGAACAGGAATATGATGAATTGGATATGGCCATTCGCATGTTCCAAAATACGATGATGCGGGTTCGCTATTCTTCTGTTCCGGTAGCTATTGCACCACACGGACTCACTTTAGGTGGCGGATGTGAAATGAATTTACATGCAGATAAAATATGTGCTGCTGCAGAAACGTATATCGGACTCGTTGAATTAGGTGTGGGTTTGATTCCCGGTGGTGGAGGTACCAAAGAGTTTGTATTACGCGCCGCTGATGAAATGCATGAAGATGAGCCGGAAACCATCACATTAAAAAACAGATTCTTATCGATCGCTACTGCAAAAGTGGCTACCTCAGCACAGGAAGCCATGGAAATGGGTATTCTTAGAAAAGGAGCTGATGAAATCGTGATGAATATCGGAAGACGTATTGCAGAAGCTAAAAAATCTGTCATCGAATTATACGACAGCGGTTATACAACGCCTATTCAAAGAAACGACATCAAAGTATTGGGTCGTTCTGCATTGGGCGCCCTGTATGCAGGTATCAACGGTATGTGGCGTGGAGGTTATGCCACAGATCATGATGTAGTAGTAGCAAAAAAACTAGCGTATGTAATGTGCGGTGGCGATCTGAGTGAACCTACCAACGTTACAGAACAATATTTATTGGATCTGGAAAGAGAAGCTTTCTTGAGTCTCTGTGGTGAAAGAAAAACATTGGAGCGTATTCAAAGTGTACTAAAAAGTGGTAGACCGGTAAGAAATTAGTAGACTTTTCAAAATTTCAGTTTTTCAAAATAAAAGAGAGCTAATCATTGTATTAGCTCTCTTTTATTTTGAGACGGAAGAAAGTACCCATATCCTGAGATGTACTATATATGATATCACCACCTAATTCGTTCATGGTAAGCTCAGCAGCTTTGTATAAAGAGGTATGATAAATATCTTCTGAGTCTGCAAAAAAAGCAGGTAGTTGATTCGCTCCAGCAACTTTTGAACGATTTAAAAATTCGACTGTAAGAAACAGATCACCGGGAGTAATGGATATTTCTATTACAGATTCTTGATCACTAAAACTTAGTATGTTCTTTAATAAGATTTCAATCACTTCCGCCAACACAGTTTCCGAAGCAACGACCCAATAGGTATTCAATGGACAAGACAGAGAGAGAACAATCTTTTTTTCCTCAATGATGGAAGTATACCTAACAGAAACTTCTTCTATCAGGTAACAGATATCGGTTTTCACCAAAACATTTCCTTTTTGCGGCTCCATACCGGCAAGTGTGTTTTGTTCCTGTAATTTATTGCTATTTAAAGTCTTGTAACATTAAAATTCAGCCCTCCTAGACTTTAAACCTGCCACTGACCGTTGATACATGTAAAAAACAGATCATCCCAATTCTAGCAAAAAGTCAACATTCTGGCTATCTTCGGTATGCTTCAACCCTTGGATTTAATATTTTTCATCGTTAACAACCGCTTATGCAACCAATTCTCTCTATTCAGGGAATCTCTAAAAATTATGGATCGATTCAAGCCCTGAATAATGTATCCTTTGATGTTCCACAGGGATGTGTTTTCGGAATTTTAGGTCCGAATGGTAGTGGTAAAACCACTATGTTAAGTATCATACTCGATATTTTACAAGCCAGATCCGGCACTTACAGCTGGTTTGGGAAACCGGGTTCTGCAGAAACCAGAAAACAGATCGGTTCACTGTTAGAAACACCCAATTTTTATCATTATCTCTCTGCAGTAGACAATTTAAATATCACACATGCCATTAGTGGCCGTGGTGATGCTGCAGATATTGATCGAGTATTAGAGATCGTAAAACTATCCGCCAGAAAGAAAAGTAAATTCAAAACCTATAGTTTGGGTATGAAGCAAAGGTTGGCCATTGCCGCTGCTTTATTGGGCAATCCGGATGTATTGGTCTTTGATGAACCTACCAATGGATTGGATCCTGTTGGTATTGCAGAAATACGTGAGTTGATCAAACAACTGGCGCGTGATGGTAAGACCATTATCATGGCCAGTCACTTATTGGATGAAGTTGAAAAAGTATGTACGCATGTTGCCATCCTCAAAAAAGGAAATCTATTAACGGCAGGACCTGTTGATGAAGTGTTGACGAATGAAGATATCGTTGAAGTATCAGCGCAGGATACCGGTAAGCTAAAAGAGATATTGGCCAATATCTCCGGACATACCCACATGAAAGAAGAAGGAAAATCGATTCAAATGTTTTTCCCGATTGGTACTGCCAATATGGAAGAGATCAATCGCTACTGTTTCAATCAGGGTATTACACTGAACCAATTACTCTTGAAGAAGAAGAGTCTTGAAACAAAATTCTTCGAACTGACCAACGACTAATTCATCCTTAAAACAAGAAATCATGTTATCGCTTATAAAAATAGAATGGTTGAAAATCAAAAAGTATCCTGCCTTTTGGTGGATGCTTATCATCGTGGCACTTACTTACCCAAGTATCAACCTGATGTTTCTGAATGTATATGAAGAAATTTCCAAAGGAAAAGAAATGGGAGCTATTGCTAAGATGCTCTTAGGTAATCCTTATGCATTCCCTGAAACCTGGCATTCTGTGGCCTTCTTCTCGTCATTCTTTATTGTACTACCTGCCATTCTTGTGATCATGTTGATCACAAATGAGTACAACTATAAAACACATAGACAGAATATCATTGATGGCTGGAGCAGACAGAATTTCATCACCAGTAAATTATGTGATGTATTGATCATCAGTACGATCATCACGATTGTTTATGCAATAGTAGCAGCTGGTTATGGATTTTATACCGATAGTAAATCATTTTACAGATGGGCAGAGCAATTGGAATATATTCCTTTGTTCTACTTACAAACTTTTGCTCAATTGACCTTGGCCTTTTTGCTGGGGTACCTCATTAAAAAAGCATTCATTGCATTGGGTATTTATTTCTTTCAGTACCTGATCATCGAAAATATCGGCGTATCCTGGTTTAAGTATAAAGTAGGTAATGATCTGGGACGATTTTTCCCTTTTGAAATTTCAGACAGGATCGTTCCACCACCTGCCTTTATTGGTAATTTCGGAAAGGATGCAAAAGCAGGTTACGAAAAAGCAGTAGCAGCTGTTCCTGAACATGTCATTCTAACCATCATTTTAACTGCAGTGATCTGGATCATCTGTTACAGAGTCCATAAGAAAAGAGACCTGTAGATCTGTGATTTTTTGATCTTTGATTTCTTGATTTATAATACTCAAATCAAGAAATCAAAGATCAAAAAATCAAAGATCCCTCAACGCTAGTTGAACAGTGGGGTACTCGAACTTAAATCCTTGCTCTTCTATTTTGCGACTGCTGACTGTTGCACTTTTTAATACTTCGATACTCATCTCTCCTAGTATAATTTTTAGAACAAACGCAGGCACATAAAAGGGAATAAACCAAGAGCCATTTTTTTGTTTTGCCAGTGTTAGTGTTAACTCTTTATTGGAGACAGGATGAGGCGCTACTGCGTTAAATGTGCCTTGCATGGAAGGAGTTTCGATGGCATATAAGAACATGTTACATAGATCCTGAACATGTACCCAACTGATCATCTGTTTTCCTGTTCCGAGTATAGCTGCTACTCCTGTCTTTAATGGCTTTTTGAATTCAGCCAGTGCACCACCGGTTTTACTTAACACAATTCCAATACGGAGTTTGACCAGCCGCTTTCCGAATTCAGTTACGGGTGCGATGCTTTCTTCCCATGCTTTACAGGTAGTTCCCAGATAATCATTGTAAGATGTTGATTCTTCAGTAAACGGGGTTGCAGAAGGGTTTTCTTCATCAGGCCCATACCAACCTATCGCAGAAGCGCTGATGACAGATTGTACCTTATTGGGAATCGTTTTTAATGCTTTTACCAGTAAAGCACTGCTTTGTGTTCTGCTATCTAAAATTTCTTGCTTGCGTTTTACTGTCCATCTTTTGTCTGCAACACCTGCACCTGCCAAATGAATGATATGATCTGCTTTTTGAATCGCAGCTTCATCAATGGTTTGTTGTTGTAGATCCCATGCCACTATAGGAATGATGGCAGGACCGATCTTTCTCTCTCCTGCTGTACGACTAACCCAAATCACTTCATAGCCTTTAGACAATAAGAGTTGCGTCAAATGTTGTCCAACCATACCTGTTCCACCCGTGATCAATATAGTTTGCATGTACTTCAATTTTATACTTGTAGAATCAACCTCAAGAACAAATATCCTGCTATATTGTTGAAAAAAGAACCCCGACTTGCGTCGGGGTCAACAACTAAAATCACCAGGCTAAAACATCTATGATAAGCAATCGATCTTAATCGGGTTTCTTTCCATCAAGGAAAGTGTTGATGGTTGAGATCTGCGTTTGGTTGTTCTCATCTTTTCCTACGGTATACTTACTGTAGAAATCTTCTACTGAAGTGAGTGTATTACCAAACAATTCCATATTTCTGCGTACATAAGCTGGAACATTATCAAACTCATTCGCATCACCAGCATTCGTATTGAAAGAAAGATTTCTTAAACGCTGAATACGCTCAGCAGCTCTTCTCTTTTGCTCTTCAGCATCATCTAATACTGAATCATCAATAAAAGAAGATGGAGAAATCACTGCTTTTGGAGCAGGTGTTTCTTCTTTCTCGATCAACTGCATAGAAGGTTCTTCTTCTTGTATAGGTGTTTCCTTAATCTCTGCAATCACAGGTTGTGGTTGTACTTCCTGTACCGGTTGCGGTGTAGGCATTTCAGGTTCAGCATAAATATTCATGGGCTTACTGAACATGGTATTGCTACTAACCGGTTGCTGAGGCTGCTCATTTACTTTGAACTGCAATAACTCATCTTGTACGATGGTTTTATTAACATGTACTTCTTCAGCCGGAGGTTCAGGAACAACTACTTCTGAAGTGATCTCTGTACTCAATTCAAACTGCAGCGTAAAATTCTCTACCGGTTCTTCTATAGCCGGAGTTACTTCTTCAACAATAGTTGGCGCTGAGAAGAGATTCAGTACCGGTGTAACTTCCGCTACCTCTTCCATTCTTGGAGCAAAAGGATCTTTATCTTCTAAAGGAAGTGTTTGCTGAACAGGCTGTGGAGCTTCTGCTTTTTCTTCTTGCTTTGGAGTTTCAAGATCCAGTGTCATGACGATCTTTTCCTGCTTAGGTTCTGCCTTTTTAGGCTCAGCAGGTTTTGCAAAAGGATCTTTATGTTCAAAGCCGGTTGCGATCAATGTAATACCGATCTTTTTATCCAATGTATTATCATAACCCATACCCACGATCACATCGGTATCTTCACCTGCTTGCATGCGCAGGTAATTATTGATCGTCTCTAGTTCATCCATCGTACACTCATGATCCCCTTCAGCACTATTGATATTGATCAATATCCACTTAGCACCTCTGATATCATTATCATTCAGTAATGGAGAAGACAATGCTTCTTCAATCGCCATTTGTGCGCGGTTCTCTCCTTCCACCTCTGCTTTCCCCAAGATGGCTACACCACCATTCTTCATCACCGTACATACATCCGCAAAGTCAACGATGATATGTCCACGGCTGTTGATCACATCCGTAATACATTTCGCTGCAGTTGCCAATACGTTATCTGCCTTAGAGAAAGCTTCTTTCATTTTCAGATTACCATACTGGATACGCAATTTATCATTGCTGATCACGAGTAAAGTATCTACATAAGGTTTCAATTGACGAATACCTTCATCAGCTTGTATTTGCCTGCGTGGACCTTCAAAACCAAATGGTGTCGTAACGATACCAACGGTGAGGATACCCAGTTCTTTACAGATCTGAGCGATGATAGGTGCGCCACCGGTTCCGGTTCCACCACCCATACCTACTGTAATGAATGCCATTTTGGTATTCACTTCGAGGATGCGTCTGATCTCATCCAGAGATTCTTCTGTTGCTTTTTTTCCAACTTCAGGGTTGGCACCTGCACCCAATCCCTGTGTGAGATGTGGGCCTAACTGTATCTTATTGGGGATCTTACTTTGCTCGATTGCCTTAGCATCCGTATTACAAATAATAAAATCAACACCTTCGATATTCTGATCAAACATGAAGTTAACGGCGTTGCTCCCGCCACCACCTACACCAAGTACCTTGATGATGGAGGATTTCTGTTTGGGAAGATCAAAGTGAATCATAGAGAACGTTTTTGTTGGGTTAGTAGATTGTCTGTGTTTTCAATGGGACGAATAAATAGGAAACGTTGATTATCCGTATTTTATTTTATCATTTGATCTTCCTCTTCTTTAAAGAGATCGATCAAATTGTTCTTGAACTTATCCCAGAACTTTGTTTTTCTGGTATTACCGTCAATAGGCTGTGGTGCTACCGGTGCTTCAGGTGTACTGATCTCAGTTGCTTCCACTTTCAAATTCTTTGGCACTTCTACTTTCTTGAACTGCTCATTGAACTCTTTGTATTTATGATCATAATCACTGTATCCTTTCAGGATCAATCCTAAACAGGTTGCATACATCGGTTTCTTCAACTCCTCAATATGATTAGGCGCCAAGTGTTCATTGGGCAATCCGATTCTTGCATTCAGTCCGGTAGTGTATTCAGTCAGCTGAATCAGATGTTTGAGTTGAGATCCACCACCGGTAAGGATGATACCGCCATTCAATGCGCGACTGTCAAGTCCTACGGTTTTGATATGGTAGGTCACAAAATCCAATATCTCACTCATTCTTGCCTGAATGATCGCTGCCAGATTTTTAACACTGATCTCTTTAGCAGGCATTCCTTTCAATCCCGGAATAGTAATGAATGCGTTTGCTTTTGCCTCATCTGCCAAAGCACTACCAAACTGTACTTTCATGGCTTCTGCCTGACTCTTCAATACACCCAAGCCCATGCGGATATCATTGGTGATATTCTCACCACCGAATGGAATCACTGCAGTATGTTTTAAGATACCTTCATAGAAAACAGCTAAGTCACTGGTACCACCACCGATGTCTAAGATGGCTACACCTGCTTCCATATCAATATCACTCATGACAGCACTAGCTGAAGCCAATGGTTGTAACACCAGATCTTTAGTGCTCAAACCGCTTCTGTCTACGGCACGATGGATATTTCTGATCGCATTACGGTCACCGGTAATGATGTGGAAGTTGGCTCCCACTTTCACCCCATTATAACCTACCGGATCTTTGATATTTTGAATATTGTCAACATGGAAATCCTGCGGAATCACATCAATGATCTGATCTCCGGCCGGAATAAAGGTCTTACGCTGGTTGTTCAATAACTGATCGATCTCCCAACGCTGAATTTCTGTCTCATGTTCCTGGCGTACCATATCACCACGAGTTTGTAAGCTCTTGATGTGATGACCGGCAATACCTACATAGACTTCATTGATCTCCAGATCAGGATTGCTTTCGTAACAGTTTTGTAATGCCTGTTGAATGGCTTTAATGGTTTGATCGATGTTCAACACTTGTCCGTGTTGTACACCACTGCTGTTGGCACGGCCAAAACCTAATATCTCAAGTTTGCCATACTCATTCTTACGACCAGCGATGGCCGCAATTTTAGTAGTTCCGATGTCCAGACCAACAATGATGGGTGATTCATTGTGATTCATAAGGTATGTGTTTTAGTTGTTTCCAATTTTTGGTGAATTGTGAATGGTGAATTGTCAATATTCACAATTGACCATTCACCATTCACGATTCGACTACTCATTCTTCCTCATCACCGCCTTCGGTTTCACTGCTTCCTTCTTTTGATCGGCCGGTTTAGCAGTTACCTTCTTCGATAACGGATTCGTATTTATTTTATTGTTATTGTTAGTAATAGTTTTAACCGGTGGATTTTCCTTCACAGGTTTTTCCACAATAGGTGCCGGTGTTGATTTTGAAATGCTGTCTTTTAAAGGTTTTGTCGGTATCGAAACCATTGTTGAAAGTGGATCAACGGGCGCAGTCATCTGTCGTATCAATGCTAATGCGGCAGTTGAATCCTGCCTCATAGCCGCAGTGCCTCTTTTTACAGCTACTACCTGCTTATCATACTGAACGTTAAGACGTTCATAATAATGTATCCCCTTCTGGAACCAAGCTTGTTTATAAAAGGTATAGAGACGATTGAACTTCGCATCCAGGTCTTCTGCATTACCAATAGCCACTACATGATCGCCCATTACGGGGATCACTTCAAACTGTCGACCCGGTTCAATGTCAATTTGAGCAACTTGTGCCATCCAAAAGGAATCGGCCAAAACATATTCACCAATCTTTACGATATCTTTTAACAAAACGCTATCCGGTTTTGATAATTTGATGTTATCAGAAGGGAAGCCTGTGAACATGGGTACTCGTGCAGACAATTTTTCACTCAAAGGCAATCGCATACCCGAACTATCGAGATAAAAGGAACCTCCCTGAATGGTAAATACGCGTGCAACAGGTTGTCTTTCCTCAATTTGTACTTGCAATACCTGTTGATTATCGAGATACATTTCTGCATTTCTCACCCAAGGATTTGTCTCTAGGGATGCTTCCATTGTGCGCAGGTTCAAAGATGAAACGACTGTTCCTGTTACTTTTCCCTTCAACTGAATTAAGTCCAGCACATCTTTCTCATCAATAAACATATGATCTTCGATACCTGTAATCTCAATACGTATATCCGTACATTTCTTTTTGTTCTTGTGCTGCATAGCTGCGCCCATCAGTACGATTGTACCGATTCCCGCCAGTATCCAGAAGGCTTGTATCAGCCTCTTTTTCCACTCGAACTTATTCATATACTATTGCTCCAATATTGCTTTTACCGGTTGTACTAAAGCATCAATATCACCTGCACCTGCCATCACGACCAATGATGGTTTGTTTTCCTTCATCCAATTCAACATTTCCTGCTTCTCCAATATCATTTTTTGCTTTGCCTTCATTCTTTGTAATAACATATCACTGGTTACTCCCGGCATTGGTAATTCACGGGCCGGATAGATGGGCAGTAAAAGGATCTCATCTGCCATATCTAAGCTCTCTGCAAATCCATCAGCCAAATCATTGGTCCTGCTAAACAAATGTGGTTGAAAAACAAGGGTGAGTTTTTGATCTTTAAAAATGCTTCTAACACCACTGATCAACGCTCTTAGTTCTTCCGGATGATGCGCATAATCATCGATCACCACATGCTGTGCATTTTTTAATGCATATTCAAATCTTCTACGTACGCCTTTAAAATCTGCAACAGCAGCACGTATCTTCTCATCCTCGATCCCTAAATGTTTCGCCACCGTAATAGCTGCTACTGCATTCTCAATATTATGCAGCCCACCCATATGTAGTGTAACGTCCTTGATCATCCATTCCGGTCCTTGCACATCAAAAATGTAACTGCCATTCTCTACTTTAAGATCTGTGGTCGTAACATCTGCATCTGCTTGTTGGTAAGCATATCGATAATTATGACTGGCGTTGAGTTCCGACTCTCTACTTAAGCCTTTTTTGGTCACCAGACATCCACCTGGTTTTACTTTCCCTGCAAACTGCACAAAGGCATTCCCTACTTAAGCCTTTTTTGGTCACCAGACATCCACCTGGTTTTACTTTCCCTGCAAACTGCACAAAGGCATTCTCTACTTCTTCCGGTGTTCCATAGATATCCAAGTGATCAGGGTCAATAGCCGTAACTACTGCGATATCTGGAACTAGTTTCAAAAAACTTCTATCATACTCATCAGCTTCCACTACAACGACATTACGTTCACTGCTCCAGAAATTGGTATTATAGTTAGCGGCGATACCTCCCAGAAAAGCATTACATCCATAACCTGAATGACGCAACAGATGTGCGATCATAGAAGTAACAGTTGTTTTACCATGGGTACCGCCAACACAAATATTAAAGGAGCCTTCCGTGATCCATTGTAATACATCACTTCTCTTAACAACTGTATATTGATGTTCTCTATAATAGATTAACTCAGCATGACTAGCGGGTATAGCAGGAGTGTATACAACTGCATCCACATCTTTCGGAATAAGGTCTACGCGTTCTTCATAATGAATATCAATTCCTTGCTCTCCCAATTCCTTTGTCAATGGTGTTACGGTTTTATCATATCCACTGACTACAGCTCCTCTTGATTTAAAATAACGAGCAAGCGCACTCATACCGATACCACCGATACCGATAAAGTAAATTTTTTGTATGTCGTTTAGTTTATGCACGGATATAACTTAAAACTCTTTGGGCTATCACTGTATCTGCGTTTGTAATAGCTAATGAGGCAATATTTTTACTTAATTGATGTTGTTCTGCTTCATTTTTAGCAAGTGAAACCATTGTGGAAAATAGTTTTGCAGGTGCTTCTACATCTTTAACCATCCATGCAGCCTGATGATTTACAAGATGCATAGCGTTTGCTGTCTGATGATCTTCAGCAGCGAATGGATAAGGCACAAAAATCACCGGCTTTTTTACTACACACAATTCTGCAACAGACATGGCACCTGCTCTTGATATAACGATATCCGCTGCTGCATATGCTTTATCCATCTCAGTGATGAAACTATTGATATAGACATTCGAGAATGGCTTCGCTCGCTGCAGATAAGCTTCTGCATTATTTTTTCCTGTTTGCCAGATCAATTGTAATCCCAATGAAGAAAACTCATGAATATGTGCTGCTATAACTTCATTGATACTTTTCGCACCTAAACTTCCTCCTATCACTAATACAGTTTTTTTACCTTCTTGTAATCCAAAAGAATGGAGGGCTTCTGACTGAGTAATATTTATTGAAGTGATGGCAGATCTCACCGGGTTACCGCTAATACTGATTTTTTCAGCAGGAAAAAATTTCTCCATCCCCGATGTCGCAACAAAAATTTCTACAGCTCTTTTCCCTAATAATATATTACTCTTACCCGCGTAGGAATTAGCTTCATGAATAAAAGTGGGAATATTTTTTTGCTGTGCTAAGCGTAAAACAGGATACGTAGAATAACCTCCTACTCCTATCACAGCATCCGGATTAAAGGAACTCATCAATTGACGCACCTGCCAAAAACTTTTGATCAGTTTTATTGGAAGTGAAATATTTTTAAACAAGTTTGTTCTATTAAATCCTGCAATATCTAATCCTTCGATTCTATATCCTGCTTGTGGCACTTTTTCCATTTCCATCTTTCCCTTGGCTCCGATAAACAGAATTTCTGTATCAGGTGCCATCTGCTTAATAGCATTAGCAATTGCTATGGCCGGAAAAATATGTCCGCCTGTACCTCCTCCCGCTATGATGATTTTTTTTGCCATTCTTATACAGTCACTGTTGTTGTTTGTAATGGTGCAGGCTCAGGTTTTCCTTCAATCTGCTCCACATTTCGTGCGACACTTAGTATGATACCTATTGAACAACAGGTAAACAAAAAAGAACTACCACCCATACTTACCAGTGGCAGTGTTACTCCTGTTACCGGAACGAGGTTTACATTCACAGCCATATTGGCTACGGCTTGTATCACCAAAGTGAAACTCAATCCCAATGCAAGAAAAGCACCAAATGCATAAGGACATCTTCTGAAAATCCGGATACAACGGAATAGAAATACCAGATAAATAAAAATCATGAATGCACCACCCAATAAACCATACTCTTCAATGATGATGGAATAAATAAAGTCGTTATACGCTTGTGGTAAGAAATTTCGTTGCTGGCTATTACCCGGACCTAAACCCATTAACACACCACCATTTGCAATCGCAATTTTAGCCTGTTGTACTTGATAAGGTACTTCTGCTTGTTCTGCATAAATAAAATCTTGCACACGCTTTACCCATGTACCAAATCGTCCAATAGATTTTGCTTTCTCTGCTACAACAGGTCCATCAGCTTTTGATTTGCTTTGATGTGTCATAACCGCTACTGAAACAATGAACAAAACAGGTATCATTGCTATTCCAATAGTTAAGAGAATATGTTTCAGACTGACACGTCCGATGAACATCAATAACAAAGACGTTGCTCCTGTTAGTAATGCATTGGAAAGATTCGCGGGCATGATCAAAGCACAAATGATTAGTACAGGTGTTACCACAGGTAAGAATCCTTTTTTAAAATCCTTGATCATCTCTTGCTTCTTACTCAACAATCTTGAGATATACATAAAGAGCGCCAACTTAGCTAGATCACTGGTTTGTACAGTAAGTTGAATAATCGGCAGTTTGATCCATCTGCTTCCTTCATTAATCCTCGCTCCAAAAAATAATGTATAGATCAATAATGGAATTGAGATCAAAAAGAGAATCGTTGCAATACGTGAGAATAGAGAATAATTGATCCTGTGAAGAAAATAGATCAACAACAACCCTACTACTGTAAATGATACCTGTTTGAAGAGATAAACATTGGTATTACCCTTGTACATCTTATATGCCAATGAACCTGTGGCACTGTATACTACGAGAATAGATATAAGTGATAAGAGTAAAACGATTCCCCAGATATACTTGTCACCCCTAGCCCTATCCACTAGCTGGGTTCTGACACCTTCCACACTTGGTATCTGAGAAAATAGTTTATCGGTTACTTCTGACATATTCAATACTGATTTCCGGTTTGAATCAACAAAACGGATGATTATAATTCTTTCACTGCTTCTTTGAACTGCGTACCACGATCTTCATAATTTTTGAAGAGATCAAAACTCGCACATGCCGGACTCAACAATACCACATCGCCTTTTGCAGCCAGTTTAAAAGATGTGTTCACGGCTTTTTTAGCACTATCTGTTTCTACAATTACCGGAACGATATCTTTAAATGCTTCTATGATTTTACTATTATCAAGACCCATGCAAACGATCGCTTTTACCTTCTCCTTAACAAGTTCTTCGATCAATGTATAGTCATTTCCTTTGTCTGTACCACCCAAGACCAATACAGTGGGTTTGGTCATGCTTTCCAGCGCATACCAGGTGCTGTTCACATTGGTAGCTTTACTGTCGTTGATAAACTCAACACCACGCACCATCGCAACGAATTCCATACGATGTTCCAGACTATGGAAATTCTTTACAGCCTCTCTGATCTTTTCTTTTCTGATTCCCAAAGTCGTTGCGGCAATACCTGCAGCCATAGTGTTGTAGTTGTTGTGTTTACCCTTAAGGGCAAAATCGTAAATACTCATGCTTACTCTTTCTTCTTGGATTCTCAGCATCATCTGGTCTCCTTTGATGTAGCCGCCTTTTTTTACTTCGTGTTTCATAGAGAATGGTAATGGGTTAGTATGGATGGTTAGTAATCTCAATTTGTTCATGATCACTTCATCATCTTCACAGTAGATGAAATAATCTTCCTTGGTTTGATTCTGAATGATCTTGAATTTGCTATTGATATAGTTCTCGAATTTGTATTCATACCTATCGAGATGATCTTCCGTGATATTCAACAACACACTTACATCCGCTCGAAAATCTTTGATATCATCCAGTTGAAAAGAACTGATCTCTGCTACATACAGCGGTTTTGGGTCTTCAGCTACTTGTTTAGCGAACGAGTAACCGATATTTCCAACCAATGCACAATCCAATCCCGCAGTTTTGCAGATATGGTAGATCAAAGAAGTAGTAGTGCTCTTCCCATTGCTACCTGTGATAGCAACGATCTTACTATCACCTTTAAAGCGATAGGCCAGCTCTACTTCACTGATCACCGGAATACCTTTTGCTCGAATGGCTTTTACCACTTCATTTTTTTCAGGTATACCCGGACTCTTCATCACTTCGTCTGCATTCAGTATCAGCTCTAAACTGTGTTTTGCTGATTCAAAATCAATCTGATTGTCAATGAGCTCTTTTTCATATATAGGTTTTATCTGCCCGCCATCACTCAGGAATACTTCATATCCTTTTTGTTTTCCTAGTAGCGCAGCACCTACACCACTTTCTCCACCACCTAATATGACCAATCGATGTTTCTTCATTTTTGATTATCTCATTTTCAGGGTGAGGATCGACATTACCACACACAATACCGTAACGATCCAAAACCTGATTGCAATTTTATTTTCATGAAAACCTTTCTTCTGATAATGATGATGTAAAGGGCTCATCAGAAATATTCTTCTACCCTCACCAAATTTTTTCTTGGTGTATTTGAAATAACTCACTTGGATCATTACACTTAATAACTCGATCAGAAAAACACCACAGAAAATCGGGATCAATAATTCTTTACGAACAATGATTGCCAGTGAAGCAATGATACCTCCCAGAGCAAGACTTCCGGTATCGCCCATGAAAACCTGTGCCGGATATACATTGTACCATAAGAACCCAATACAAGCACCCACAAACGCTCCCACAAAAATGGATAACTCACCAAGATTAGGTATGTACATTACATTCAAATAATCAGCCAATACATAGTTACCACTCACATAAATGAATACGCCCAGCGCTACACCAATAATGGCACTCACGCCTGCAGCCAATCCATCTAGTCCATCCGTAATATTGGCACCATTAGAAACCGCAGTAATGATGAAGGTGACGATCAGGATATAAATGATCCAGGTATATTTCTCAGCTCCCTCACCCATCCAACTGATCAGCTTGCTGTAATTGAATTCGTGATTTTTTACAAAGGGGATCGTAGTAATTGGAGTCTTTACTTTTACATACCTGCGTTCTTCACCATTGATGGTTCTTGTAACAACATTGGTATCTTTTGCCAAACGCTCTCCTTGTTGCAGGGTTGCATAAGGTGTTGATACAATTTCTCTTTCAACTGTTACAGCATTGCTGAAATACAAAGTAGTTCCAATGATGATGCCTAATCCTACTTGTCCGATGATCTTAGAGATACCCGCAAGACCATCACTATCTTTCTTTTTATAAGATTCTCCTTTTTGTTGTGCTGATTTTCTGGCACGAATCTTAAAGTAGTCATCCAGAAATCCAATGATGCCCAACCAAACTGTACACAGGATCATCAAACGGATATACACTTTATCCAGATTGGCAAAAAGTAATGTTGGTATCAGTATACTTAAAAGAATGATGATACCGCCCATAGTGGGAGTTCCTTTCTTCAGATGCTCACCTTGCAATCCCAAATCACGAACTGTTTCACCGATCTGCTTTTTCTGAAGGAATAAGATCAAACGCTTACCATACACAGTAGCAATTACCAGAGACAATAAAACTGCCATCGCAATTCTGAAAGTCAGGAACTGAAACATACCTGCACCGGGCATATTGAATTCCTGTTTTAGCCATGTAAATAATTGGTATAACATGTCTTTGGTTTGTAGTGGTTGATTATTTATTCAGTTCTTTAAACATTTCTTGTAATACTTCTTTATCATCAAAAGCATACTTCACGCCTTTGATATCCTGGTATTTTTCATGCCCTTTTCCTGCAACCAGAATAATATCATCTGCACCTGCATAACTCACTGCTGTTTTGATGGCTTCCCTTCTGTCTACGATACTGATGTATTTTCTTCTTGCCGAACTACTCAGTCCTCCTTCCATATCTTTTAATATCATCTCAGGATCTTCTGTTCTTGGATTATCACTGGTAAGTATCACTCTATCGCTCAGGTCACAAGCTGTTTGCGCCATGATCGGACGTTTGGTCTTGTCTCTATCACCCCCACATCCTACCACTGTAATCACCTGCTCGTGTCCTTTTCTTAGTTTCTTGATGGTCATCAAAACATTTTCCAATGCATCGGGAGTGTGCGCATAGTCTACAATGCCAATGATAAGTCCGCTACTGATCACATAATCGAATCTTCCTTCTGCACCGCTCAACATGCTTAGCTGTGTAAGCACTTCATCACTCTCTTCTCCCAAACAAACAGCTGCTCCATATACAGCCAATAGATTATAAGCATTGAATTCACCGATCAAACGGAAATGAACTTCTTTATCATTAACTATCATGACAAGCCCTGTCAATGCATTTTCAAGGATCTTTCCTTTGAAAGAGGCAACGGTTTTCAGACTATAATAATGTTTCGTTGCTTGTGTATTCTGCAACATCACTTCTCCTCTTTTATCATCTGCATTCGAAATGGCAAAAGCAGTAGCAGGCAAATGATCAAAGAATGATTTCTTTACACGGATGTACTCTTCAAATGTTTTATGATAATCCAAATGATCATGTGTGATATTACTGAACAGTGCACCCGTAAATTCCAATCCGGTGATACGATGTTGGTGAATAGCGTGACTGCTACATTCCATAAAAACATGACTGCATCCTGAATCAACCATCAATTTCAAGAGCGCATTCAGGTTTACTGCATCAGGAGTAGTATGGGTTGCAGGGATGATCTCATTTCCGATCTGATTTTGTACTGTACTGATCAATCCACATTTATAACCTAATCTGTTGAATAATTTAAAGAGAACTGTTGCGATCGTTGTTTTTCCATTGGTTCCTGTTACACCTACCAATTTTACTTTCTTAGAAGGCTCATCATAAAACTGGTGTGCCATAAAAGCCACAGCTTCCTGTGTATCATTCACCTCCAGATAAGTAACACCATCTTGAAAAGTTGCAGGCATGGTATCACATACAATCACAGTAGCCCCAGATTCAATTGCTTTATCGATGAACTGATGTCCATCAGAAACCGTTCCTCTGATCGCTACAAACACATTTCCTTTTTCCAGCTTTCTGGAATCAATCTGAATACCGGTCACACTGATATCAGTTGAACCATGCACTTGCTTCAGATGTACTTTGTATAATATGTCTTGTAGCTTTGTCATCATATTTAGTTGAGCGCGATATTTACCAATTGTCCTTTTACAATTTGTTGTCCGGGTAATATGGATTGAGCAACTACTTTTCCTTTTCCTTGTACCTGTACTTTCAATCCTAAATTTTCGCACAGATAAACCACGTCTTTTAATCCCATCCCTTTGAGTTGTGGCATGGCTTTATCAGAAACTTGTTTAGCTTGAATGGTAACAGCCCTGTTCTTTCCGGTCATGGCAACCCATTCATCTGCTCTGCGTGATGAATCTCTGAAAGGAATGCTCAGTTTTTGCGTGATGGTTGTTACATCAGGTTTGAAACCTGCATACATGAAATAGCTACTATCTAATTTCGCCTGCTGTTTTGCTATGTTTCCAACTCGAACATACGTGCTGAATAATCTGTCTGCGATTTCTTTGAATACAGGACCAGCAACAGAACCACCATAGTATACAGCTGCGTGTGGCTTATTCTTAATTACCACAATACACGTGTATTGCGGATCATTAGCCGGAAAATAACCCGCGAAAGAAGATTGATAGATCTTATCGGCATAACCTCTATTACCATTTGCAACAAGTGCTGTACCTGTTTTTCCTGCCACCGGATAAGGGGTTCCTTTGAACAATAATGCAGCTGTGCCTGATACACATACACCTTCCAAACACTCTCTTAACTGTCTCAATGTTTCATCACTACAAATCTTTTCATCAATCACTGTTGGAGAAAAAGATTTTTGAAGAACACCCTCTTCTTTGATCGCTGATACCAAATAAGGTTTCATCATTTTTCCATTATTCGCCACAGCATTGTACAACATCAATGTTTGTAATGGACTTACTGCCAGGTTATAACCAAAGGCCATCCATGGTAATGTTGTAGGGCCCCAGAGTTTATGTCCGGGTTTAAAAATGGTTGGATTGCGTTCACCGGTGAGATCGATTCCTGTTAAGGTATCCATTCTCATTTTTTTCAGATGCGCAATAAAGCGTGATGGATTGGATGCATAATGCGCAGAAGCAAGTTTTGCCATACCAACATTAGAGCTTAACTCAAATGCTTGTTTTACAGATACCACATTCCTACCATGCTTCTCACTGTCATATACGATCTGACCGGCAGTTTTCCATGTACCTCCTTCCAGATCAACTCCTTGATTCAGGTTGACTTTTTTATCTTCTAACAAAGCCATCATGGTAGCCAGCTTGAAAGTAGAGCCGGGTTCTGATGGACTGATCGCATAGTTGAAATCTTCCCAGTAATTACCTTCTCCTCTTTTACCCAGATTGGCAATGGCTTTGATCTTACCTGTTTTGGTTTCCATTACGATGGCTGTTCCATATTCAGCTTCGTTCTTGATCATCATTTTCATCAATGCATTTTCAGTCACTTCCTGAATGAATACATCGATGGTACTTACAATGTCTTTACCTGTTTCCGGTTCAATTTCATAAGTGTCTGCATCAACAGGTACATGAACACCACCGGCGATGGATCGAACCAATTGTTTACCATTTCTTCCTTTGAGAATACTATCATAGGTCATTTCCAATCCAACCTTATTCTCATCTCTTGCCAACCCAATAGTTCTAAAGGCGAGCATTTTGTATGGATTCAAACGAATGGTCTTTTCATTAGCGATCATACCACTCTTATACCTGCCCAAACGGAACAATGGAAATTTTCTCAATTGCTCATACTCACGAAAAGAAATTTTCTTTTTCAGTAAGAAATAAGCGTCATTGTTTTTATAGCCTTGTTTTAATAAAGCTTTATAATCTTCTTTAGACTGATCTTTGAATAGGTCTGCCAGATAGTAACTCAGAGAATCTACATTCTCACGGAACAACAATCCGTTTTTTGCACGGAGAGATTCCACCCTAAAATCCATGTAAATATCAAACTGAGGAATGCTGGTACTGAGCATTTGTCCGTCTTCGCTGTAGATAGTACCACGCTCAGCTTCTATTTCATCAATGCGCTGATGAAGACTATCGCTCATGCTTCTCCAATAGCCTCCCTCTACTTGCTGAATGTATACTGCCTTACCAAAAATGGCGATACAAACAGCAACCACCAGTATATAACTGAGGTATACACGCCAAAGTATGTCGCGTTTTACTTCCAAGGTAGGGTACGGTTTTTTATAAATCATTCAATCCAAAAAAGCTCAATCCAAAATTCACATTTCACCTTTCACTTTTCACTCTTCAATCTCACCGGCGTCTCTTTGATCACTTTCAACCCCAACGGTTCTGTTGCTTTGATCACCTGCTGTTCTTCACTCTTAAACATCACTTCACTCTTCAGCGTCTTATATTCATACTGCAGTTCTTTTAACTGCTTTGTTGTATTATTAATATTCCTGATCGTCTTATCAGCCATATGTCCATTTGCGATATACAACACCGCCAAAAAAGACAGAAAAAGAAAAAACGGAATATTCTTTAGTATCCACTGATAGTTGAATAAACCTTTCAGCGGATTCTTCTGTGTTTGTATTTTTTCTGATTCAGACATTTTTTAGTTGATAGATGATAGTTGACAGTTAACAGCAAACCCTTTCACCTTTCACCTTTCACTTTTCACATTTCACTATTGACTACTCACTTACACTTTTTCCGCCACTCTCAGCTTTGCACTTCTGCTTCTTGTATTTTGTTTCAACTCTTCAGCTGTTGCTGTGATCGGTTTTTTTGTAATCACTTTCAATATTTGTTCCTTCGCTACAGACAACAGAGGATTATCAGGTGTTTCGTCGAAACTCCCCTGCCGGAAAAAATTCTTTACCAGCCTGTCTTCTATAGAATGGAAAGTGATGATGGCAACGCGGCCACCTGTTTTAAGTACAGCAGGAACCTGCTGTAACATTTCTTTCAATGCACCCATTTCGTCGTTCACTTCCATACGAAGCGCCTGGAATACCTGAGCTAAGTACTTGTTCGGATTTCCTTTCACCACTGGACTTATCAGCGCCTTGAACTGTTCGATGGTTTGAACCTGAATATGATTGCGCTGCTGAACAATTTGTTTAGCCAATGTTTTTGAATTACTGACTTCGCCATACTGTTCAAACAATTTGTGCAATTGTTGTTCTGTATATCCTTTGATAATATCTGCAGCACTGAGTGATTGACGTCGATCCATTCTCATATCCAATGGACCGGAGAAACGTATCGAGAAGCCGCGGTCACCTTCATCAAATTGATGACTGCTGACACCCAGATCTGCTAGAATACCATCAACTGCCTGCACTTCATGCAACCTGAGAAAGCGTTGCAGGTGACGAAAATTTTGTGGCACAAAGACCACGCGACTATCATCCGGAATATTTTGCTGAGCATCTGCATCCTGATCAAAGGCAAAGAGTTTACCTTTTTCATTCAACTGTGCTAATATCCCTCTGCTATGTCCACCACCACCGAAAGTGCAATCCACATATACACCATCAGGTTTGATAGATAAACCTTCCAGGGTTTCATGATAGAGGACGGGGATGTGATAACCGTTGTTCAATTTGAAAATTTGAAAATTTGAAAATTTGTCCCTCCTTCGTCGGGATGACAATATTCTTTTCCGAATTGGCTAGACGAAAAAATTGAGCAAACGATTGAAGAGTCGAAAATGAACCTCAGAATGTTTTTCATTTTCAAATTTTCAAATTGACTCATTTTCAAATTTTTTCAGTCATCACTTCCTGCGCCAGGCTACTGAAAGCTTCTGGTGAGAAATCCTCAAAGAGCTGTTTGTACTTACCGGCATCCCAGATTTCGAAACGATCCAATGCGGCGGCGAGGATGATATCCTTACCTAATCCGGCAAACTCCTTCAATGAGGCAGGCAACAGCATACGACCGGCATTATCCAGTTCGATTTCTGTAGCTCCACCCAAAAACTGACGGCGGAATTGACGTACTTTGGGGTCGAAATCATTCAACTGGCTGATCTTAGCAATGATTATTTCCCAACTTTTCAACGGATACAACGTGAGACATTTTTCGAAACCACGGCTGAGTATGAAACGGCCCTCCCCTTCAGGCAACTGCTTTTTCAGTCCGCCCGGAAGCAGGAAACGCCCTTTCGCGTCAACTGTAGCTTCGTATTCTCCGTGAAATCCGGTCATTGGTGAATAAATATTTTTAAGATTACCACTTATTGACACAAAATAACACTTTTTCCCACTTTTAAACCGAATTTGGGAAGACTCTATTTATCCACAAATAAAAAATCGCTGTAATACAATACTGTATTGACTTTAAGCGAATAGAGGCAAAAGAGCATGTGAATGAAATGTGGATTCATGTGAATTGTGAGTGGAAAACCACCCAAAAGTCTTAATAGGCGTATATTTCATTGAAAATCAAGAGTTAAAGAATACGAACCATGAGCTCTACGGGCTATTCTAGAAAACCGATCTGGCAGAAACTGGGTATTTCCCCTGAAACTCGCATCAGGCTTATTGCTGCACCGAAAGACTATGAACAAATGATCGGGTTGTCTGTCGGTCAACAGGTGGTAAAAAGTGGGGAGGCCGATTTGACCCATTGTTTTGTGACTACACTTAAGGAGTTGACCTCCATCTTTCTGAAACTGACGCATCAAACAGCTCCCGGCGGTTGTATTTGGATCTCTTGGTATAAAAAATCAGCGGGTATCCCCACTGATGTCACCGAAGACGCGATCCGTTCAATTGTACTACCTACCGGATGGGTGGATGTAAAAGTATGTGCCGTCAATGACAAATGGAGTGGATTGAAGATCATGAAAAGAAAGAAATGATCTTCCAACGCAAGCTTCATCATTAACTTTGCGGCTCACTTGACTTTTTGATATGCATCCCAAAGACTTATCGATACAAGATTTCACTTACGATCTACCGGATGAACGCATTGCCCGTTATCCTGTAGAAGAAAGAGATCTGAGTAAATTATTGATCTATCAAGATGCTACGATCACTACAGATGTATATCGTTCTTTGCCAACAATCCTTCCGCCAGAAACCTTATTGATCTTCAACAATACCAAAGTTGTTGAAGCACGTTTATATTTTCATAAACCAACCGGCGGTACTATCGAAATTTTTTGTTTGGAACCCGACGACCGTTATGCTGATGTAACGAGTGCGATGATGCAAAAGCAAAAAGTATATTGGAGATGTCTGGTAGGAGGTGCAAAAAAATGGAAAGAAGGTTTTTTAAACTTATCCTTTGATTGGAATGGAAAAAAAGTAGAGGTACTTGCTGAAAAATTCGGGACGATACAAGATGCTTTCATTATTGTATTCCACTGGAATGAAGCAGATCTTTCTTTCGCTGATATTTTACATCATGCAGGTAATCTACCGCTTCCACCGTATATGGATCGTGATGCAGAAGATGCTGATAAAGAAAGATACCAAACCGTTTATGCCAAACACGACGGTTCAGTAGCTGCACCTACAGCAGGATTACACTTCACTGAATCTTTATTAGAAGAATTATCTGAAAAAAATATTCATACAGCATTTGTCACGCTACATGTTGGTGCAGGAACCTTTAAACCGGTGAAAGCTACTGTGATGCAAGATCATGAAATGCATGCGGAATATATTGATGTTAGTATTGAATCAATTCAAAAGATCAGACAAGCATTGATACATCCTATCATCACAGTTGGAACCACTTCTCTAAGAACAGTAGAGAGCTTGTATTGGTTAGGAAAAAAAATCATCGACCAACCTACCATTGATATTAAAGACCTTACTGTAGATCAGTGGGATCCATATGAACATAACAACCCTCTTCCTTCAGCGGATAAAGCATTGTCAGCACTGGAACATTATCTTGTTGCAAGGAAATTATACAGATTGGTCACCAAAACAAGAATCATTATTGCACCCGGTTATTCTTTCAAAATCATAAAAGGATTGATTACTAATTTTCACCAGCCGCAATCGACTTTACTATTACTGGTGGCAGCAATTACCGGAGATGATTGGAAGAAGATCTATCAATATGCACTGGATCACGATTTCCGATTCCTCAGTTATGGAGATGGCTCTTTATTATGGAATCGTAGCTAGTACTACCCATTATTTTTCATCAATGACATCTCAACTGTGAATGTACTTCCTTTACCAAGTGTACTATCTACTTTGATTTTTCCTTTGTGTGCATCAATAACAGTTTTCACATAACTCATACCCAAACCAAATCCTTTTACATTATGAAGATTACCGGTATGTGCACGATAGAATTTTTCAAAAATACGTTTGATAGATTCCTTACTCATGCCAATACCATTGTCTTCTACCCTGATCAAGATATGCTTGGTTGTACTGTGAGTCGTAATGCGAATAACAGGTTTATCTTTTGAATATTTGATCGCATTATCCACGAGATTGGATATCATATTAGTGAAATGTACTTCATCAGCTTCAATTGCATCATTCGCAGCATTCAAATGCAGTTCAACTATTCCTTGTTTATCCTGAAGCTGTAACTGATGATTATCCAGCGCATGCTGTACCACATCGTGTACATGCAGCTTTGTCAAATTCAACTTCAGCTCTTGCTTCTCCATCAATGCCGCCTGAAGAATGGTCTCCACATGTTTGTTCATGCGAATATTTTCTTCTTTGATGATACCACTGAAATATTTCATCTTCTCAGGATCCGATTGCACTTTTTCATTTCGTATGGCATCAACTGCTAATGATATGGTGGCTAATGGCGTTTTGAACTCATGGGTCATATTATTGATGAAATCACTCTTGATCTCACTCAACTTTTTCTGATTCAATAATGATCGAATGGTGACATAGAATGCGGCAATGATAATGACCATAAATACAATGGCCCCAATAAACACCCATTTAAGTGATGCCCATGCCTGCTTTTGAAAATCAGGCACCACCACAACCAAATATTCTGTTGCACTTAGTCCTTCAAAATCCGATGCACTTGCCGGAACAATCGGTAAATAGATTCTTTTATTTAAAATAGTATCCCAATATTCAGAAGAGAATTTTTTGGTAGACATTTCAATTTCTTCTGTTGGACCAATCACTGCAAATTCAAATTTGATCTCTCTTAATCCAACAGCATCAAACTCCTGTCTAACCATACCAAACACATCCTGAAAAGTAAATCGTTGATCAATGGTTGGAGGCTTTAGAATATGTAAATGAAAATCCGGATTGAAAGTGAGTCCCCCGCGTTTCGGTAATCTCAATCTTTGAGATGCAGGCGCATTGTTGGTAAGTTTAATAGTTACATTTGATGCTGCTTCATAGGCTTTATTCAACAACTCCGCATTGCGTATCTCAAATAAATTATTCAACCATGAACTTTGTATGATAAAAAGTCCAAGGAGCGATAAAGTAATCAGTATGACAATAACGGGGAAAGTTCTCTTCATTCTCACAAATATAATGTTCTGTAAGTGCTTATCATGATCCTCAACCAAGGATTTATATCCATTTTAACGCCAGAAAGTCCCTACTTGTAAGATCAAATAGATTCCCTTAACTTTTCAGTATGGTGCAATTAGAATCAGGCATATTGCTTATTTCCGATCCCTTTCTGAAAGACCCTAACTTTTTGAGAACCGTAGTGTTCTTATGCGAACATCAGGATGAAGGGAGCTTTGGCTTTGTATTGAATAAGCCCATTGGACTCACATTACAAGATGTGGTAACGGAAGCAGAAGGTTTATTGATACCACTTTGCGAGGGCGGACCTGTTCAAAAAGACACATTGCATTTTTTGCACCGTCGCCCTGATTTGATTGAGGGAGGTGTTGAAGTAACCGATCGTATTTACTGGAGTGGTGATTTTGCGCAAACACTTTCACTTTTGCAGAGTGGGGAGCTACCCGCTTCTGATATCCGATTCTTTATTGGATACAGCGGTTGGGGAGAATCGCAATTAAAACAAGAAATCGATGACAAAAGCTGGATCACCAGGGTTGCTAAAAATGACCTGATTTTTAATGATGATATGGAAGGAATCTGGAAAGAGTCATTGACGGATCTTGGTGGAGAGTACCGCCAAATGGTCAATTATCCCATTGATCCTCAATTGAATTGAGTATAAAAAATCATTACTTTTTTTCTCATACTTATTTTTATTCATTAATTTGATAGTTCAATACCCCCAATTGAACCCTCAGAAGCCGGATATCCATCATTTCTTCTTTACAGAAGCAGAAAGACTTTTATTAGCCTCTCATCTCTTAAATTTTGGTGTTTGGGAATTTGAATTCAGCACCTCCCGATTGATATGGGACAATAAGATGTATGAGATCTATGGTGTTGCTAAAGAAGATTTTTTTCATACAATTGAAGATTTTCGAAAGAGAGTGCATCCTGAAGACTTGCCGGGTGCTGATGAAGCCATGAAAGAAATTATCCACGCGACACAGCCCAAATTTGCACAATTCAGAATTATACGACCGAATGGTGACATCAGAATGATTCAAGGCAATGTTACTTGTATCCGAGATGCTGCTAAACAACCCATCAGACTCATTGGGATCAACCATGATATTACCGATCAACAGAGAATTCAAGATAAGATTCAGGATCAAAACGATCGTTTACGAAAAATTGCCTGGATGCAATCACACGAAATACGAAAACCCGTTGCGAATATCATTGGTCTTCTAAACCTCTGCGATATGGCTAAAATGGATATGCAACAAAATGAGTTGCTCGCTTATCTAAAAACTTCAGCACTAGAACTTGATCAGATTATCAAAGACATCATTGAACGAACAAAAGCTACCGACTAGGGCAAAAATCTATCATTGATTTTGTATATTGTTCATTCCTCAACAAAGAGGAAGAACATATGGTTTTCAAGAAAGCAACCTCCTATTTTACTACCATTTTATTGTTACTGATCATCATTGTAACAGTCATCATCGTTTCTATTAAACAAACTGACGACCTCAGAACCATCAACAATGAGATCACTTCATCCTTTGAAATCACTGGACTTGCCGATCGAGTACTCACACTCTCGATCGATAATGAAACAGGTGCAAGAGGTTATTTATTAACCGGGGATGACAAATTTTTAGCACCATTCGAAAATGCCAAACTAAACCTGTCTGTCGCGCTTGACTCGTTGAAGAGCATAAAAAAGATCAGCCAGCAATATATCATAGACTCTATTGTTGTGTATGCTGAAAAAAGATTTGCATTCTCAGAAAAAATGATCGGTATCAGAAGAAATAATAATCTGGAGCAATCGATCAGGCAATACAATGCAGATGATGGAAGAATCTTCATGGAAAAAATCCGTTACTTTATTAGTACCCTTAAGTATCAACAAAAACAAACATTGAATGAAGCAAAATCAAAAAGCAATGACTCATTTCAAAGATTAACGCTGATACAATACTTAATCGTAGGATCATCTTTGATACTGGTCATTCTCTTAGGATATAAATTTCGATCCGACTCTATCAAAACAAAAAATGAGCTGGAAAAAAAAGTAAGAGAACAAACACTACAGATCCGATCCATCCTTGAGAGCATTTCTGATTCATTTATTGCTTTTGATAAAAACTTTACCATTACCTATATCAATAAATCATCTGCCACTTATTTTCAACAAGATCCTGAATTACTTATTGGTAAAAGTTTGAAAAAAATATTGCCAAAGGAAAAAAATAACACATTATACCGGCTGATTGAAAATGGAATCGAATCTAATCATAAGGTACAAGGTGAAGTATTGGATACAGATACCGGAAACTGGCTGCATCATTACATCTACCCTTCCGAAAATCTCGTTACCATCTATACCAGAAACATCAATGATGAGAAGAAAAGAGAAAAAGAAACCGAAGTCATTACTGAAGATCTTAGAAGATTATCCAAACATCTACAAGAAATCAGAGAAGAAGAACGAAAAACTATAGCCCGTGACTTACATGATGATCTCGGACAACAACTCACCGGTTTGCAGATGGATATTCACTGGATGCAAAAAAAATTACAACAATCAGACCCCCTATTGGTGAATAAAATCAATGAGATGAATGAAATGGTAGATCATACCATTCGCTCTATACGAAGAATTTTATCGGACTTACGACCTGCTATTCTTGATGATCTGGGTATGCTGGCTGCGATGGAGTGGCTCAACCAGGAGATGAGTAAAAGATATCCAATACAAATTCATTTTCAGGTTAATACCCAAGATATCCCACTATCCCCTGATGCTGCATCCGGACTGTTCCGGATCTATCAGGAAGCCTTTAATAATGCCATCAAACATGCCAATGCTAAAAGTATCACAGCAAATATTGAGGTAACAGCTGATCAATTAATTATGTCAATAAGTGACGACGGAAACGGGATTTCTGACTCCAAAAAACAAGAAAAAGGGTATGGATTGTTGGGCATTAAAGAAAGAACATATATATTGGGTGGAACTTTTTCCATCCAATCAGAGATTGGGAAAGGAACATCATTAACCATTGTTATCCCTCTTGTATAATATGGCGCTTAGGATATTAATTGCTGATGATCACGCTGTAATTCGTAAAGGACTTAAACAAATCCTCATCGAATCATTTCCTGATGCCTATATCGGAGAAGCAGTTGATGCAGAAGAAGTAACAGCAAAAACCATTGCCGAGAAATGGGATATTGTGATCACCGACCTCTCAATGCCCGGGAGAAGCGGTTTGGATGTTGCTCAAGACATCAAACAAAACTTCCCCAAGATGCCGGTTCTTATATTAAGTATTCATCCGGAAGAACAATATGCGATCAGAGCTTTAAAAAGTGGTGCATCCGGTTATATCAGTAAAGATGCCGCCACCGAGGAATTGGTGGGTGCTGTCAAAAGATTATTAGACGGAAAAAAATATATTTCTACAGAGATCGCTGATAAACTCGCCAATGGTGTTGGAATCGACCAACATATCACCCCTCATGAATTATTATCGAACAGAGAGTATGAAATATTTATTCTGCTGGCACAAGGCAAACAAGTATCTGATATTGCAGATCAACTCCACTTAGGTGTCACAACCATCAGTACCTACAGAACTCGTTTATTGAATAAAATGAACCTCAAAAACAACGCGGATCTTATCAGATATGCTTTAGATCACCAACTCATTTAAGAACGTCATTGTTTGTACTACAAATTAAGTTTACAAGATATTACGTCGCAAATTGTTGCTGTGCTACCTCGATTCAATTTGGCACTGAGTAGTTTTACCTCATGGAAAAATTACTTATTTACAGTGAAATAATGCTTTACTTAAAAGGCATTGACCGACTGATAAAGGAAGGGTTATCCCATATCAGTACAAAATGTGCAGGTGACATCACCTCATTTAAACGCATACTTGATCAAGACACTTTTGAATTGATCGTACTCTATCTTGATTATTTGAATCAAAAAGAAAATCTCTATGCAGAGCTTGCCGATTATTGTCAGTCTTCACCAAATAGCATGTTATTGATTTTGACAGATGACACTGTTGCAGCCGGAAAATTCTTTCCGATAGCAACAGACGCTATCTGTTATCTTGATGTGAAGAGTTCAGACAAAAAAATTATCACAACGATCACTCAAATGCTAGGGTGGCAAAAGAACGAGCGCCCTTTATGATAAAAACTTTCAAAACCATACAGCAAAGTATTTCCGGCCTTTGGAGCAAAAGAAATCCATTGATCTTTTCAAAAAAAGGACAACTTGAATTAGCCGCACAAATGGTTCCTTTTGGCACTTGGGAGTATGACCTGCTATCCGGATTTATTAATTGGGACCAGCATTTGTATGATCTATTTGGTGTTTGCAGAAAAAACTTTGACCATACACTGTCCACCTTTAAGGAAATGATGCATGCTGATGATCGTTCAAAAATGGAAACATTGATTCATAAAGCCATTCATGATCCGGTAAAGAAAATGCATTATACGTTTCGACTTTGTTTACCCAATCAACCCATCCGATACTTTCGGGGAAATGCAAAACTGGTTTATAATAAGAAGAAAGAACCGATCGGATTAACAGGTATATGCATTGATATCACTTCTCAAAAGCTAACAGAAAAACAACTTAAAAAAGAAAGAGATAAGGCAACACTATATCTCAACTCTGTTGAAGCCATGATCGTTGTATTGAAGGCTGATGCTACGATCAGATTCATGAACAATGCCGGCTATAAAATTACTGAGTATACAGAAACGGAAGTAAAAGGCAAGAACTGGTACAAGCTATTTGCTCCGGAACACTTACAGGAAGACTTTGAACAGAATTATCAAAAAATCATCGACGGAAATGCAATTTACATGGAGTACTATGAAAGAGAGATCATTTGTAAATCCGGTAACCATAAATGTATTGCATGGAGAAACACCTTGTTAAAGAACGAACAAGGCCAAATAACGGGCGTACTCGCTACCGGTACAGATATCACTGAAAAAGTAATGGCTGAGAAACAATCTCAGGCCATGAAGAAAATGTATAAAGACATTTTTGAAAACTCTGTAACGCCTATGTTAATCTGTGACTCCTACCTACGTTATAAAGATGTAAATAATGCAGCTTGCCAACTTTTAGGATACACCAAAAAGGAATTACTGAATATGCATGTATGGCAGCTGACAAGACCAGATATGCATGAAGAAACTCTAATGCTATGGAGTGATTTCATCAGCACCAAATATCAGACCGGCACCATTGAATTATTTAAAAAAGATAATACCAAGATCATTGTAGAATATCAAGCTACCTCTGAATTTACGCCGGGTATGCATTTGGCATCTATGAATGATATCACACAGAAAAAAATAGCTGAACAAAAACTAAAAGAGCAGAATGAACAGCTTCGGAAAATTGCATGGATGCAGTCGCATGAAGTAAGAAAACCTTTGGCAAATATCTTGGGACTACTAGCATTGATTGATAGCCAGAAAACATCTGCTGTACAAGAGCATATTTTTCAATACCTAAAGCAATCTTCTGATGAATTAGACCATATCATTAAAGATATTATCGAAAAAACCAAGGCGGTTGATGCTTGATGTACAATGCTTACCCCCCATACCCTTATGGCTTCGGCCTTATGGCTGACCATAAAAAAGCTCCGGTTTTTACCGGAGCTTCCTTTTATAAAATCCTTATCAGGTATTAGAGTGCTTGGGCACCTTCCACCAGAACGGTTACTTTGTTATTCAATACTTCCACAAAGCCACTCTGAATGCTGTACATTTCATTGGTACTCTTGTCTTTCAGGATCTTTACATTTCCCTTACCCAATGCACTTACCAATGGAGCATGCTGATCCAGTACCTCAAACAATCCGGTAATTCCGGGTAATTGAATACCGTAAACCTCTCCGCTGTACAATTTCTTTTCCGGTGTTAATATTTCGAGTGTCATGTGAATTTGAAAATTTGTGAATTTGAAAATTTGAAAATCGGGATCCAAAGATCTTATTTGGTAGAGAACTTGAAAATAAAGATTCGCTTCATTTTCAAATTTTCAAATTCCCAAATTTTCAAATTAAATTTATCCCTTAGCTGCTTCCAACAGTTTCTTACCTTTTTCAATCGCGTCTTCCAGTGTACCTACCAAGTTGAAGGCTGCTTCAGGGTATTCATCTACTTCACCATCCATGATAGCATTAAAACCACGGATTGTATCTTCAATGCTTACGAATACACCTTTCAAACCGGTAAACTGTTCAGCTACGTGGAAAGGCTGACTCAAGAAACGCTGTACTTTACGAGCGCGCTGTACAGTCATTTTATCTTCTTCACTTAATTCATCCATACCGAGGATCGCAATGATATCCTGCAGTTCCTTGTAACGCTGAAGGATCAACTTCACACGGTTTGCAGTTTCATAATGCGCTTCACCTACGATAGCAGGAGTCAGGATACGTGAAGTAGAATCCAATGGATCCACCGCAGGATAGATACCTAAGTCAGCGATCTTACGGCTCAGTACCGTAGTAGCATCCAAGTGAGCGAAGGTAGTTGCAGGAGCAGGGTCAGTCAAGTCATCCGCAGGTACATATACCGCCTGTACAGAGGTAATAGAACCGTTTTTGGTTGAAGTGATACGCTCTTGCATCAATCCCATCTCAGTAGCCAGTGTAGGCTGGTAACCCACCGCTGAAGGCATACGACCTAACAACGCTGATACCTCAGAACCTGCCTGGGTGAAACGGAAGATATTATCTACGAAGAATAAGATGTCTTTTCCTTTACCGGTACCATCTCCATCACGGAAATATTCGGCGATGGTCAGACCAGACAAAGCCACACGTGCACGTGCTCCCGGTGGTTCGTTCATTTGTCCGAATACGAAAGTAGCTTTTGAATCTTTCAATCCTTCCATATCCACTTTGCTCAGATCCCATCCACCTTCTTCCATGCTGTGTTTGAAACCATCTCCATATTTCATGATACCCGCTTCGATCATTTCACGCAGTAGATCATTTCCCTCACGAGTACGCTCACCCACACCTGCGAATACAGACAAACCACCGTATCCTTTAGCGATGTTGTTGATCAATTCCTGGATCAATACGGTTTTTCCTACACCCGCACCACCAAACAAACCGATCTTACCACCTTTTGCATAAGGTTCGATCAGGTCAATTACTTTGATCCCTGTGAACAGTACTTCTGTAGCGGTACTCAGGTTTTCAAACAAGGGTGGTTTATTGTGGATCGGACGACCGTTTGCTTTGCTGGGCTGAGGCAAACCATCAATGGCATCACCTGTTACATTGAATAAGCGACCATTGATTGCATCGCCGGTTGGCATAGCGATCGCTTTACCGGTATCTACTACATCCATACCACGTACCAGACCTTCAGTACCGTCCATCGCAATGGTACGTACACTGTCTTCACCGAGGTGCTGTTGTACTTCCAGAACCAGTTTTTCACCGTTTTCTTTAGAAATCTCAAGCGCGTTGTAGATTTCAGGCAATGTTTTATCAGGAAAATGAACGTCAACCACCGCACCGATGATCTGTTTGATCTTACCTTTTGTAGCCATATCAGGAGATATAATTAGGTTTAAAAATGCCCTTTTCAGGGTTCGGAAAACAGCCTTTCCGATTTGGCGGCAAAGGTAAGGGGATGAAGGTTAAAAAATGGCAATTCCTGCAAGTAAATTTTACTTTGTGGATATCCGGTAATCGGGGGATCGGGATATCGGGTAATCGGGTAAGCAGATCCCTATCCATCAATCACCCGATTGCCAGATTACCTGATCCCCCGATCACCAGATATACCCTAAATTTATCCCATGGAACACCTCCAAGACCATAAAGTCAACAGATACATCTTTTTGGGAGTCATTTTGGTTTTTGCCATATTCCTAGTTTATAGCCTAATGGCCTTTTTTACAGCTTTTTTGGGCGCAATTATGTTTTATGTATTGAGTAAATCCCCTGTTGAATGGCTGGTGAGTCGGTGCAACTGGCGAAGATCCTGGGCGGCGTTATTAGTGATCATTACCTCATTTTTTATCATCCTGCTACCGATTTCTTTATTGGGTGCCATGATGTACCAGAAAATATCCATGGTTGCCGTCAACTTTAACGCTGTAACAGAACCCTTATCACATATTGACGAACTGTTACAGGAAGAATTTCATTTCACACTATTATCAGATAAAAATATTGCGCAGTTACAAACCCTGGTTACCGACTTTGTTTCTTCCGCACTGAATCAAGGTCTTAATCTTTTCAGTGCTATTGTTATGATGTACTTCTTCCTCTATTTTATGATCACTAATACCGGAAGAATGGAAGCAGCCATTGTTTTCTACCTGCCCTTTAAACGTAGTCAGATTGCCATGTTTGGAAGTGAGTTACGCGCTCAGACGATGAGTAATGCCGTAGGTGTTCCATTAATTGCAGTGGTACAAGGCATAGTTGCCTATATCGCTTTTATGATCACAGGTATGAATGAACCCGGATTTTGGGCAGTAGTTACCGGTTTCGCTTCTGTTATTCCAATTGTAGGCACCGGATTGGTTTGGGTACCTGCAGGTATTTATATGTTGGTGATCGGACAAACCTGGCAAGGTATTTTTATCTTGATATGGGGAGGTGTTGTATTAAGTAGTATGGATAATGTGGTGCGATTCTTATTGGCCAAGAAAATGGCGGATGTACACCCCATCGTCACTGTACTAGGTGTCATTATTGGATTACATTATTTCGGCATCACAGGACTCATTTTTGGTCCTTTGTTGATCTCTTACTTTATTATCCTTCTACGTATTTATTATCAAGAGTACCAACCACAAAAAAGACGCAGAAAGACAACCACCACGCAACGTTTTAATTTGCCGTTTCTGGGGAAAAGAAAAGTGTGATTTTTTGATTTTTGATTTCTTGATTTTTTAAGTGTGATATATTCCTTTCTCCTACTAAATCAAAAAATCAAAGATCAAAAATTCAAAGATTAAAAATCGTTTCCCAAACCACTGCCGCGAGCACTGCTCCAATAATCGGTCCTGCAACAGGTATCCAGCTGTAAGCCCAATCACTACCACCTTTATTTTTGATCGGAAGAAGCGCATGCATGATGCGTGGACCCAGATCTCTCGCCGGATTGATCGCCCAGCCGGTTGGACCACCCAACCCTAATCCAACACATAATACCAGAAAAGCCACCGGCAAAGCATCCAATGCTCCTATTGAAGTGGCGGGTTTTACTATGAACAGAACACCCAGCATAAATACAAACGTTGCCAATGTCTCCGTAAGCAAATTCTGAAACGGACTACGAATAGATGGTCCGGTACTGAATACAGCTAATTGAGTGGCTTTATCATCGGCTTCATCCAAGTGTTGTCTGTAAATGACCCACACAAGAAAAGCGCCAGTCATGGCACCTGATAACTGTGCTAACAAATAAGTAGGAACATCCTGCCACGGAAGTTTACCTAGCCATGCCAAAGCAATGGTTACTGCAGGATTTAAGTGTCCACCACTGTAAGGTGCTGTAGCGTAGACTGCCACAAAAACAGCGAGTCCCCATCCGAAACAAATTGAGATGAGCCCACCTCCATTGCCTTTTGTTTTGGGAAGAATTACATTGGCCACCACCCCATCGCCTAAAACGATCAGTAAAGCAGTTCCTAAAAATTCAGATAAAAAGTTGGTCATATAATTGAATATAATTTCGCATTTCTTTTTCTCGCCGGAGTAAACTCCCGCGCTATTTTAACTTAATCTCTTGTTCCTTGATGCTTCCTTGTCTCTTGTTACTTTTTTCTTATTTGCTTCTAAAGATATCCTTCTGCCAGATCAATAAATTCTTTTTTTTGCCACATTGCCCATTCATCCGTTTCATTCAATTCCTGCTGCATAAAACGCACAACAGCTTCCAAACATTCCAATGCTGCTTTTGCATCTAAAAATAACAACCTTGTTCTTCTAGCCAATACATCTTCTGCCGTGATGGCCATTTCATATCTTACTGCATACGCAACATCAACCCAACGATTAGGAAAAGCAGTGTGTAACTGTGCTGACAATGCCGAATCATCCTGTATCATTTTTTCCTTTTTCTGCTGTACAGACAAAGGATCTCCGATCGGTAAATTTTTGGTGATGCATAATCGCTTGTCTAGTTTGGATATGAACACGGCATTATCCACTGCATCCTGTGCCATTTTCCTGTAAGTAGTCCATTTACCACCGGTAATCGTAACCAATCCACTTGGTGATACCACAATGGTATGATCACGTGATAACAAAGCAGTGCTGGTTCCTTCCTTTGTACGAACCAGTGGTCTTAATCCGGCAAATACACTTTTGATATCATTTCTATCAATAGCCGGACGAACATACCGATTGATATGTTCAAGAATATAATCCACTTCTTCTTCAAGCACCATGGGTTCAGCTGATACTTCATCTACCGGTGTATCTGTAGTTCCTATGACCACTTTATTGTGCCAGGGTACAGCAAACAGCACACGTTTATCATCTGTCTTGGGGATCATGAGTGCATGTGTTCCGGGAAAATGTGTAGCATCCACCACTAGGTGTACACCTTGTGAAGGATCCACCATATTCTCTGCCTGAGGATCATCCATTTTCAAAATGGCATCTGTAAAAACACCGGTTGCATTCACAATGGCTTTTGATCGAATCGTGATGATCTCATCTAAATGATTTAACTGAACAGAAACACCAATTATTTTTTTCTTCTCTTTGATCAATTCGATCACCTTACAATAATTCACAACGGTTGCACCGTGTAAAACTGCCGTTGAAGCAAGATCAATACACAGTCTGCTATCATCAAACTGACCATCATAGTATAAAACACCACCCTTTACTTTCTCAGGGGCTAAAGCCGGCAATAGTTCCAATGTTTCTTTAGCAGATAATAATTTTGTGAGTCCTAATGATAATTTTCCTGATAGCAGATCATACAAGCGAAGTCCCATACCATAATACCATTTCTGCCACCATCGTCTTACCGGAATCACAAAAGGTTGTACAGAAGTAAGGTGTGGTGCATTTTTTAACAACCAACCCCTTTCACGTAAAGCTTCTTTAACGAGTTTAATATTTCCATGTTCCAGATAACGAACCCCACCGTGAACGAGTTTGGTAGATCTACTCGAAGTGCCTTTCCCAAAATCATATTGTTCTATCAATAAAGTTTTATACCCTCTCGAAGCCGCATCAACAGCTGTACCCAATCCCGTAGCCCCACCACCGATAATCACCATATCCCAGGTGATATCTTCTTTTAGTTGCTGTATTTGTGTTGATCGGTTCATGGGTGAGGTGTGAGGAGTTAGGAGTTAGGTGTTAGGTGTTAGGTGTTAGGGATTAGGTGTGAGTTTGAATTGATGGGTATAATTTTGCTGGATATACTATTGCATTGTTTAAATATTTTTCGAGCCACTTACTTTGAATAAAACATCACCCCAATCAATCCCTAACACCTAACACCTAACTCCTCTCTAAGTATCAAACTCCGCAGCCCCCACTGCTCTTTTCCAGCCTTTGGATAGTTGTTGTCTTACCTCATCAGAAATATTCGGCGTAAACGTCCGATCCATTTGCCATTGTTGTTGAATATCTTCTACACTCTTCCAATATCCTACGGCCAATCCGGCAAGATAGGCTGCACCGAGAGCTGTTGTTTCAGTCACGATCGGACGAACCACTTTTGCATTCAATAAATCACTTTGAAATTGCATCAACAGATTATTGGCAGTGGCACCGCCATCTACACGTAATTCTTTGATGGTGATACCTGCATCTGCTTCCATGGCTTTTAATACATCCATGGTTTGATAAGCGATACTATCCAACGATGCACGTGCTATATGTGCAGCTGTGGTTCCTCTGGTAATGCCTGTGATCGTTCCTCTGGCATGTTGATTCCAATAAGGAGCTCCTAAACCGGCAAAAGCAGGTACTACATACACACCTTCACTATCTTTTACAGTAGCAGCTAATGTTTCTACTTCTTTGGATGAACGAATGATCTTTAGTCCATCACGCAACCATTGCACCACTGCACCGGCAATGAATACACTGCCTTCCAAAGCATATTGTGTAACTCCATTGATCTTCCATGCGATGGTTGTTAATAAATGATTTTTTGATGCCACTGCTTTTTCACCGGTATTCATCAGCATAAAACAACCGGTACCATAGGTATTCTTTACCATGCCCGGTTGTGTACATAATTGTCCAAACAAAGCTGCTTGTTGATCTCCTGCAATACCTGCGATTGGTATATTGTGAGCCGTCAGAATATTCTGCGTGTGTCCATATACTTCACTACTACTTTTTACTTCCGGTAAAACAGATCGAGGAATATTAAACAGTTGCAACAATTCTTCATCCCATGTTAAAGAATGGATATTAAACAACATGGTTCTGGAAGCATTCGATACATCGGTCACATGTACTTTACCATTTGTAAGTTTCCATACCAGCCAGCTATCGATGGTACCAAAACAGAGTTCTCCTTTTTCTGCTTTTGCTCTTGCTCCTTCCACATGGTCGAGTATCCATTTTAATTTAGTTGCTGAGAAATAGGCATCAATGATCAATCCTGTTTTGGATTGAATCATAGCAGCATGTCCGGCAGCTTTCAACTCATCACAATACGCAGCCGTTCTTCTGTCTTGCCACACGATGGCATTGAAGATGGGCATCCCCGTTTGTTGATCCCACACAACTGTTGTTTCACGTTGATTGGTGATACCTATCGCAGCGATTTGTTGAATGGTAAGACCTGCTTTTGTTACAGCTTCAGCAGCAACACCCAACTGTGTGCTCCATATTTCATTGGCATCATGTTCTACCCAACCGGGCTGAGGAAATAGTTGTTTGAATTCTTTCTGTGCTACTGAAATAATAGCTCCTGATGGGTTGAATACAATAGCCCTGCTACTGGTAGTTCCCTGGTCGAAGGAGAGGATAAATTGTTGCATATCCTAAGATAGAGAAAATAGATATAGAAGATTCAAGAATGAAGGTACAAGAAACAAGAAAGGTTCAAGAATAAAGAAATAGGATACAAGAAAGCTACAAGCTTCAAGTACAAGAATAAAAAAAATTGTGCATTGTTACTTGAAAATTCCTTGTTTCTTGTTTCTTGTTTTTTACTTCTTGTTTCTTTTTCATCTATTGGAATTCACAGGCACAACATCCTTAAAACATGCGTTCCGAGCCGAACAATGTTGAATCTTTCTATCATTCATTACTCATTTTTCTCCCATACTGAAAGTAGTCTTGGATCAATTTGCACCTCTTTTAAGTGAATGACTCGGGTAGTATATCTTGGGTAGTCATGATAAAATCGTTGTTTAATACTGAAATCGGGATCCTCATGTAGATGATATTCATCAACCTGCTTCGCCCTTGTTTTCATGGTATCAATCGTTCTCATCATCCATTGAAAATAGTTCTCAGAAATACTCCTTCCCCGATAATTAACCAGAAAAATAATATCATAGGATCTTGCTGTATCTAGTTTTTGAACTGTTGTTTGAATCAATGAGGAATCGAAATATAATCCATTATATAAGCTAACAACCTGTTTATGCTGAGTAGTAAGATGATAAGAAAAACTTGGATGATGGGTAAAATAGAGTGTCGATTTATTTTTTCTTTCTATTTCTTCCAGTTTAGCTAATGTTTCAGGCATTTTAATATTCCAGCCATTTTTGGTGGTTTGTTGATGTCGTACAACATTTGAAATACCTTGTAGATTGGCCAGCAAAACAAATAATAAACCCAACAACCATACCCACCTGCCGCGTTGAACAGAAATTCCCATCGACATGAATGACACTTTTGAAGGCTCGATCAAAAAAAGATTCCTGATTTTCCCCGCTACACCGGTAAACACCGTAATAACTGATAGTGCAGCAAACAGCAAGAGAAATCTATAATCTTTCAAGTACGACCGGATATTAATAAGAGCATGAATACATATCAATAACATTCCCGCTATTGATAATATTCCAAAAAAAGTAAGTGGAAATAGCCCCTGATTACTAAACGCCGAAGCCACATAAGACTGGATACTTGCAGAAAGGTCAAATACTTGTTGATTACCTTTTAGCTCTGTGCGGTTATGAATGGTGATGAAAATATAAAATTGATACGCATACAATAACACAAATAAAGATGCGGGCAACAAAATGCGTTTCAGTTTTTGAATCAGCTTATGGTTGTCCTGTATCCAATAGTATATAAAATAAACAGGTATCAATAAAAAGCCAATATATCCAAGCATACCTATAAGCCAGCTAATAATGAAAAAATACCACCAGTACCATTTTCTATCATAGGCCGGCACAATGTGTAACAATACTAACAATGGCAGCACATAGGCATACCACCGGATACTCGTTGTCCAGAGTAATACCGAAGGATTCAACCCAAGAAATAACAGGAAGAAAATATTTAGAAGGGGATTCTTTGTTTTCCGGCAAAAGAAAAATAAAGATGTAAGGAATAACAAAGAAGATGTCATTCTTACAAAAGTCCAATCCTGAAATACATTAAAAAGGAGTTTGTTGATGATATAAGAAAGGGGGGGATGTATATCACTTTGCTGAATCGTTTGTATCAGGTTCAATAAATGATGTTCACGTACTTGTCTGATATTGAAATATTCATCATCATAACCATAACTATGATAGCTTACATACAAGTACAAAAATGCAATAATGACAAAGAGTAGTATTTCGAAAATAAATAATCGTCTTTTTATATCAGGGGATAGGTGCATGCTTGTTTTAAATTTTAGCAATGATAAACTCGGGTAATATTTTAACCAATTTACCAATGATTCGCCAATAGAGATTTGGATAAATTTCAAATCGCTTACTTGAATGCATCACAATACTTTCTGCCACTGTTTTTGCTAATACCGCATTTCCGGGTACAGATAAATGGGCAGTCATTTTTGTCACAACAAAGCCGGGAGTTATTGCTTGTACAACGATACCTCTTTCATGAAGGGATTGCCTCAACCCAAACAAATAAGCATGAAAGGCAGCCTTGGTTGAACCATACATATAATTCGCTTTTCTACCTCTTAATCCGGCTATAGATGAGATCCCCATAACGCGTTCCAAGTCGCTTCCATTCTCATGATTCAACAGCGTTTCAATCACTGAAACAGCTCCCAGATAATTTACGTTCACAGCATCTTTCCATTCATCGATTCCTTTTTGTGCAACATCATTCTCAACTAGTAATCCGGAGGCGTACAGCACCCAAGTGGGTTTTGCATGTAATGAAGTTATAAATGCATGATGTCCATTGATATCTCTGGCATCAAAATATTTCACTGTTGCCCTTGATTGAAACCCATTTTCTTTTACAAACAATTCCAATTGAGCCGTATTCCTTGAGGCAAGGATCAAATGAGCATCTTTATACCGGTTTAAATAAAGGCGGGCTGTTTCTAATGCAATATCACTGGATGCCCCTAATATTAAAAAAACGTTTTGATGATCTTGCTGAAGTCTGCTCATTTGATATGATTGAAAAGTAGGTTCCTTATTTAATAACTGCAGATATTGTTGTTCGAAATGATTTTTTTTCAGTCGGGCATCTTTGGTCAGATATATTTTACCTCCTGCATTAGTTACAATATCATCGAGTTGATCTAACACTCTCCACAGTTTTTTAGTTATTGGGATATCCAATGCCAGCGTATACCCTTTCATAGGGAAATGCAAATACCGATGTTGATGAGCATCGCCAAATAACTTCAGCACTGCCAGAAAAGAACCCATTTCATGTTCTGCTAAAATAGTCAGTACTTGCTGAATGACTTCATAAGAAACATTCATAGGTACTACAAACTGGTATTGAACAAAGCCCCTCCTGCCATAAATCTTATTCCAATGATGCACCGCATCTAACGGATAAAAGAATGAGTCATAATGTACAAACTGATCTTTTTTATTAGCAGAAGGACGGGCATAATAAAGCTTGTTGAAAATTCGAATAAAGATCGGGTTCAAAAACCAGGAAGGGAAAAAGAAAGGTACACGCCACTTGGGCTGGTGATGAACTTGTAGTGTATTTTTTTCTTTTACTTCATTTGAAAGAGCATGTTCCCCAATTAACAGAACAGACTTGCCTATCTCACTCCCTTTTGCCAAACAATCAATCCAGGCAACAGAATACGTCGCATCCTGGTATTTTTCAAACAGGTGAAAAATTTCCTGCAAATTTCTAGCCCGTATCGAGCTCTGTTTTATAAATGAGGTCTCTATCTTTTTGAGTCGGATAGTTAACTCCAATATAAAACCGGTAGCACCCATTCCTCCGGCCGTCTGACAAAAAAGATCCTCACCTTGCTCTACTGCTATCATCTCTCCATTCGCATTCACCAACGTAATTGACAATACATGATCGCTAAATACACCTTCTTTGTGATGATTTTTCCCATGTATATCAGATGCAAAAGCTCCTCCTACTGTAATAAATTTTGTACCCGGACTTACCGGTAAAAAAAAACCTTGCGGGACTATAAGTTCAAGTATGTCGGATAAGAGTACGCCTGATTGACATTGAATAATCCCTGTTTGGGAATCAAAAGATAATACCTGGTTTAAACGATCTGATTGTATTACAACGGGGGCCAATGAAGCATCACCATAACAGCGACCATTCCCTCTGGCAATCGTACCTTTGTGTTGACGAACAAGATGAACAACGGATTCATAATTTTCAGGTATGAATACTTCGCAGTTTTTATATGGAAACCCTCCCCAGTTGGTTAGTCTTTGCTTCATTTATGAAAACGAATTACCTCATAAGAATAGAGTGTCAGAAACAAAAACAACATAACCAATAATTTTTTATTTCCCAATATTCGTGCAACAGGATCATCTGTTGTGTTTTGGGAATCATCAAAATACAATAAAATAATACCGGCAGTTATTAGGTTCATCAGACAATAAAAATAAAATTCACTAATGTTCAATACAAAATAGGCATGAATGTTCAGTAAAACCTGAACCATGGCACTAAAATTGAACATCATATGTCTTAAAAGAACAGCATCTTGTTTTGTATACCCCCTTCCGGGTAATACTTCATGAACACTGATCACACACTCCATATAACGTTTATGAATTGATATGGCCAATACCGCCATCGTAATGGTTGCCATAAACCAACCCGTTAAATGAACAGCAACAATTTCTCCACCATAAATAACCCTGATCAGATAAAAGGAACTTAACAGTAAAATATCAATAAACCGTATACGCTTACCTGCAACAGAATAAAAATAATTAAGCAACAGGTACACAGCTAAAAGTATGATAGAGGAAGATCTCCACACATGAAAGACAAAGGTTACGGCTATTAATAAGAATGCAAGTCCTATAGCTCTTTCAACCGGAATAAGCGCTGCTGCAAGTGGACGTTTACGTTTATTCACATGCATTCGGTCATTTTCAATATCCAATACATCATTCAAGATATAAACCGCAGAAGACAATAATGAAAAGGATATAATACCAAAAATGACAGCCTCAATATTGTCACGATCAAAATTACCCGACATCAATAACGGCAGGGCTACTAAAAGATTCTTAACCCAGTGTATGGGTTTCAGTAGCTGGAGATAAGGATTATTTTTCAAGGAGTTCAATTTTTCCGGCAGTTACTTTATAGGCATGTCTGGCCATTTTGAAAATAGGTATATCTGCATGTGCATCCCCAATATAATCAAATGCCTCTCCATATTGGCTTTTAATAAAATCTACTTTTCGAAGACCCTTAAGATTACATTCAGTACTCCCATGTATAGCATCAAATAACGATAAGGGTGAAAGGAGCTCTTTGACAAAAAAATCAGGAGAAGCACTTACTAATACAACCTGATGGTAATTCGAACGATTAGTTCTAATCCAATCTTCCACCATGGGATTTATAAGCAGTTGCAAATCATATGCTTTCTTATAGTCCTTTAGCAACTTAATTTTAAGTGCTACCCAATTCCCCTTCCCGAATAAAAAGTGAGCGACTATATAGAATGGATTTTTAAGCATCTTACTGCAGAAAGCCTCCATAAAGTAGTCATTCTTTAAAAACGTTTTATCAAAATCAACTACACAAATCATAGTAATCTAATAAATGATAGCTAACACATCAATTCGCCAAATATTTGACTTCTTTTGATTATGTTAAGCACATTTAAAAATAGTCCTAAATAATAAAGAATGAACGGAAGCTGATATTTTATTGTACAAAACAAAAAACCTACTACTGCTAGTTCCCTGGTCGAAGGCGAGGATGAATTGTTGCATAACGTAAGATAAGGAAGATTCAAGAATGAAGAAACAGGAGACAAGGAAGCTACAGGCTGGAAGCTGCAAGCCACAAGTGTGAGGTATAGAACTATTCTTGCAGCGTGAAACTTGAGGCTTGAATCTTTCTTGTGTCTTGTGTCTTATCTCTTATTTCTTATCTCCTTGGTTTCAGCCAAAGCTCCGGATTCATCGGTGCGGCTTTTTCATTGCTGATCATGAAGATGATGGCGCCTTCACCGTCAATACTTTTTCCTGATTTACCTAAAAGAGAACCGGCTTTCACTTGTTGTCCAACAGAAACAGAAATAGTAGAGAGTTGATTATAAGAAGTAAAATATTTTCCATGTCTTACAAATACTGCAAGATCACCATTGATCTCACCTACATAAACCACTTCACCATCAGCAACACTTTTCACCGCAGAACCTTCCGGTAATGCGATCTGAATACCATCACTTTTTTGTGTAAGCTTAGTACCCGGAACCGTTGAAATTCCAAATGGAACATAGACATTACCACGATCCACCGGCCATGGCAATCGACCTCGATTTTGTTCAAACTGAATAGATGTTTCCCTGCCTTCCGGTGTTGATTCCAATGCAGAATAAGGCCTGTCAGCCACCGGTTTATTCTCCAGAGGCTCATTAATGGCTGAACTCTTTGTTACATTACTGTTGGAAGCGGTATTATTTTTAGTGGCACTTTCAGCAGGTTTGGTATTATTGGCGGCAGCTCTTTTAGCATCTTCAGCTGCTTTTTGCTTAGCACGTCTGGCAGCTTCTTCTGCTTCTCTTCTAATGATGGCAGTAACTGCTTGCTGCATTTTCTGACGCTGTCTTTCTTTGTTCTGTATCTGCGTAGATATTTCCTTCTCTTTTCCTTTCAACTGAGCCACCACCTGATCTTGTGCTTTCTTATCATCTTGCAACACTTTCAGTTGTTCACTTTGTTTTTCGAGTGTAGTTAGTCGTTCTTTTTTATTATTACTGAGAAGATCAATTTTTTCTTTCAGTAACTGTTCAGATTGCATAATAGCTTCCGCCTGTGTTTCGCGATTACGTCTATAACTTTTCAGGTATGTAATACGCTTGATGGCATCATTAAAACTTCTGGAAGAAAAAATAAAATTCAGGTACTCGTAACTACTTCTGTTTTTATAAGCAAAAACAATACTCTTCGCATATTTCACACGCAGGGTATCCAACTCTCTTCTTAAACGATAGATATCACGCTCATTCAAAAAGATGGTATTATCAAGATCACGTATTTGGCGATTGATAGAGTTGACTAACTGCTCGCGCATGGCCACTTTTCTTTTGATGATGGCGAGCTGACTCAAAGAAAGTTTTTTGTTTTTCTGGGTTTGAGAAAGCAGATTATTCAGTTCTGCCAATTCTTTTTTCAGATCTTGTTCCTGTTTTTGCAGTTCCTCACGGGTTTGGGCATGCACTGCCAATCCGATGAAACAAATCAGGAATAAAGAGAAAAAAGATTTCAGCATGATCAATGATTTTAATCCGCCTTAGGCGGAAAAGTTTGTTGGATAACGAAAAAACAGAAGGGAAATTACTTACGCTTATAGTTTTTTGGCAACTCGAAGTTGTATTTTAACGGATCATTTAACGTAAACTCTTTAAAATCAAGGTAAATATCCAATTTTGCCTTCTCGGCCATGGATATTTTGCGATTGGTAGCGAACATATAATCACCTAAAGGCTGATAACCACCAAAAGTGATATCGCAAGTGCGATTCCGTTGCATATCTACATCATCCAGTTTACTGTATAAAACACGATTGTCATTTTTATCAAGATTGATGAGATGTTTGAACAATTCACCAACCATCACCACCAGTAATTGCGTATTACTGTTTTTATAAGATACCAGGTTATTACTCATAAAGATGGGGTTGCCAATCAGCAAATCCTGAACCGTAGCAAAGTCAAAAGGTATTTCGGTCACCTCCTGCAAATAACTGATAGACCTGTTCATGATATACTTCTCACCTACTTTACGAACCAGTGTCACACTGTCTTTATTGATCTTTACCTGAAGACCCTCTGCTGAGATTCCCAAGAATGAACCCTTAACACGAATGATAATAACACTGTCTTTGCGCATACTTAGATAAACCGTATAGTTATCCTTGTTTTCCGCACCTTCATAATCAACTTTGATCTTGGCATTGAAAGTTTGAAAATCGATTTTATTCTGAATCACTTTACCCATGATATCCGCAACGATGGCAGCTGAATCAACCACAGGTGTTTCTTTGATCACCACAATCTGTGCCGTATCTTTTTTAGTAATTGCCTCTTGAATGGCTTCTACCTTTTTGACTGTTTTGCAGGAGAAAAGGAAGAGGAAGAGGAAAGCTGCGAGCTGCGAGCTGCGAGCTACGAGCTTTTTCTTTTGAGCTGCTAGCTGCAAGCTACAAGCCGCAAGTTTTTTCAGAATGAAAAAAATATTTGAATATATACTTACCAAAATGATCATTTTTAACAGTAATAAAAAAACTATCCCAACACCCAACACCTATTACCCAGTACCTATCACCCGATTTCCCGATCACCCAGCACCCTAAACCCCCGTACTCCCAAACCCCCCACTGCCTCTCTCCGTATCACCCAATTGATCTGTTAGATTCCATTCTATCTTTTCCACTTTTTGCAATACCATTTGAGCGATTCTATCGCCGGGTTGTATGACTTGTTCTTCCGCAGAAAGATTGATCAGAATCACTTTGATCTCCCCACGATAATCCGCATCAATGGTACCGGGTGTATTCAAACAGGTGATCCCTTGTTTGATGGCCAATCCGCTGCGTGGACGAATCTGGATCTCATATCCAATCGGTATCTCAACAAAAAGACCCGTTGGTACCAACATGCGCTCAGAAGGCTGAATAGTAATAGGTTGCTCTATATAGGCCCTGATATCAACACCGGATGAACCTATCGTGGCATAATCGGGTAAGGGATTATTAGATTGATTAACAATACTAACCCTTATCGGCTGAACTGACATAGCCGCAAAACTACTAAATGTGGGGGAATGTGAATGGTGAATTGTGAATGGTCAATAGCCCATTGGCCATCGTGAATTGTCAGTTGTGAGTAAATCATATAAAATTCCCTAATCACTAAAACCCTTTCCGCTTCAGTACGGGAGTTCTATAAATTCAAAACCTAATCATGAAAAATCATAACAATCCGCTACATCTGCGTTCCATACTCACCCACTGGACTGAAGTCCCATGCTATTTAAAGTCGGAATGTCTTGTTGCTTCAACCTTTTTCTTGATTACTTCTTGTTCCTTGATTCTTGATTCTTGTTTCTTATCCCCACGGGACTAAAGTCCCGTGCTATTTAAAGCTGACTCTACCTGCTCCTTGACACTTTATTGTTTCTTGATTCTTCCTTGTTTCCTGTTTCTTATTTCTTATTCCTTATTTCTTATCCTTTTTCATCACAAACGATTTTGCAAAAAAAAGGAAACGTTCGGTACACAATTCAGCTTGAGGAAACATGGATCGCAACTCAGATGCTGTCATCAGTCTGATCTCTCTAACCTGTCGTTCAGCAGCAGATCGTTCAGGTTGTTGGGGTATATGTCCGAGAGAAAAATGTTGCGTCAGCCATACACGACAATTGAAAGGCAAATATTGAAAAAAAGGAAACACCCAATGCGGTTCTATGGGAAACCAATAATTGGGGGTTTGAATAAAATAGTGTTTGCCTACCCTTTGTACTTCTCGGGCCATTTTTTGTTGCTGCTCAAAAGTATACAAGTGCTCAATGACTGAATTAGAAAAAACAATATCAAATGACTGATCCTCAAAATCAAGTGCAGTAGCATCCCCTGCGATACTGCAGAAACCGGGCTTCATCTGATCTTGCGCTTCCAGATTCAATAAAGTGATGGTAACCCCTTCTTCTGAAAACCCCATACCCTCCCAAAATGACAGTGTACCACCAATATCTAAAATAGAAATGGGTTTAGGAAGTGACCGAACCATTTCGAGAAAAACACGAAACCTCCGCTGCCTGAATCGATGGGATAAAGATCGCTTATCAGTATTATCAGCTATTGTTTTAAAAATGCCCGGCATAAAACTTCATTGTTATGTTCCGAAGATAGATACCAATTTTACTTTCTCACTCAAAATGCCAAGAATATTTCGCAATGTCTGATGAGCTGTGAGTTACGAGCTTTGAGCTATGAGCTGCAGGCTTCAAGCAGCAAGCCGCAAGAGAAATAAAAAACATTTTTTGACTTTTCACCTTTCACTATCAAAACTCACCACTCACTCACCCCCCTTCGAATCAGATCATGATCATCATGACAATCCGCTAAATCTGTGTTCCATCCTCCTCCACAATCCCAAATTCCCTTGCTATCAAAATTTGATTCAATCCGCTCCTTGACACTTTATTGTTTCTTATCCCTTGTTTCTTCCTTGCTTCTTATTCCCACGGGACTAAAGTCCCGTGCTATCTAAATTTGATCCCACCCGCTCCTTGACACTATATTGTTTCTTATCCCTTGTTTCTTCCTTGTTTCCTGTTCCTTGTTTCCTGTTCCTTGTTTCCTGTTTCTGGTTTCCTGTTTCTGGTTTCCTGTCTCCTGATATAATAAATAGGTTTTATATTGCGCATAAATCCGATCAGGAGATGTTCAAAGGCAACCAAATTAATTATATCGTAAGAATTCTGCTGGACTTTGCATTACTGCTGATTTGCTTTGCAACGGCTTCTTATATCGATACCGGAAAACTCCTCCACATCTTATGGCCTCCATTGGTGATTATACTCGGAAGTAGTTTATTGATATGGTATGTAGTGGCTCGTATTTTTTTATTGTATGGCGAAATCACCATCTTCTCTTTTTCACAGGAAATGACCGTCTTTCTCCGACACCTTGCCACTCACTTATTACTACTGATATTTTTACTCTTTCTTTTCTACCAAGACTTCTATGTATATCGTTCACTGATATTTTATTACCATATTCTCATTTTTGCTACCATCCCTTTTCAGAAGTATTTCTTTCGTGTTACGGTTGCATTTATCCGAAAACAATACAAGTATGAAAAAAATATTCTCATTGTGGGTGCAGGAGCATTAGCTGCTAACTTTTACAGAACAGGCATTTTAAACAACAGTCTCAAATACAACCTGGTTGGGGTCATTGATGATGTAGAACATCATTCCTTTAACGGTAAATATCTTGGTAGCATTCAACAACTACCCGACCTGCTAAAGTTCAATAACATAGACGAAGTATTCTTAGCATTACCCAATGATGAAACGGAGAAGATCGATTATGTGATTGATGTATGCGAAAAAAATACCAAACGCGTCAATCTGATACAGGATTTTGGCAGACATGGTCTGCCCTCATTAAAAGTAACCAACTATGCCGGATTCCCGGTAGTTGGCTTACGCTACTTTCCTTTGGATGAAGCAGAAAATAAATTTTTCAAAAGATTGTTTGATATCTTTTTTTCCATTTTGTTTCTAGTGTTGATTTATAGTTGGTTGGCGCCCATCATAGCCATAGCTATTAAACTCAACTCCCGTGGACCTATTTTATTCAAGCAGGAACGATGGGGATTGAATAACAAAAAAATCATCTGCTACAAGTTCAGAACCATGTATATGAGAAACAAGGATGAAGATGAAAATGGATTTGAGCAGGCAAAAAGAAATGATAAGCGAGTAACGCGGGTAGGAAGGTTTTTAAGAAAAACGAGCTTAGATGAACTACCACAATTCATCAATGTATTATCAGGCAGTATGTCTGTAGTGGGTCCCAGACCACACCCCATTCCATTATCATTGGAGTCGAAAGATATTATTCCCAATTACATGTTACGCCACTTAGTCAAACCCGGTATCACCGGATGGGCGCAGGTAAATGGCAGTCGCGGAGAAACCACGCATCCCGACGATATGCACAAACGTGTTAACTACGATCTCTGGTACATCGAAAACTGGAGCTTCTGGCTCGACTGTCAGATCATCTTCCAAACCATTGTGAATATGATCAAGGGGGATGAGAATGCGTATTAAACAGAGAAGTAAGAACCAAGAATGAAGTTACAAGATTCAAGAAAGAATCAAGCAACAAGAATAAAGAAGCAAGAAAGATCCCAAGACATAAGTTGTTGTAGAAGTCCCGTTATTCCTTTTTCACCGGACTAAAGTCCGTCGCCATTTTAACTTATGTATTCGTTCTTGAAACTTTCTTGTTCCTTGTCTCTTGTTCCTTGTTTCTTATTTCTCACAGCCCATACGTCAGTCCCACACTCACAATATTCTGCTGATCAAATCGGCGTACTTGCATGTTGAGATAAAGACGATAAATATATTCGTAAGAGGCATTGAATAAAAACTCATCAGAGCGCTGTTGAAAATTGAAAAGAAACGGAGGCTGCGGCTGTTGATTATATTGTTGATCTAATGTTCCTGCTCCTCCTTTACGAAGATGGGTGTAACGAGCATACAACTTCAAACGAGGTAATGGCGTAAACTTAGAATACAACATAACACGATCTGCATTACTTCCAATCCAATCGCCCATTAAATATCCCTGGTGTAGATAATCTTGCGCAGCCAATAAATTTCTGTACACAAATGGACGAACACGAGTATACTCACCGCCAATTGTAAAGTAGTTGATACCGGCAACATCTGTCAATGAACCACCAATCGTATACCCTAATTGATTCCGTTGTTTAACCTTATCAAATAAACCGGAAAGTTTTACTTCATCTATAAAGAGTGTTCCATACAAATGGGTATTCTTGATTTGGTTACGAGAGCTCAACTGAAAAAAGAACTGCCCGTTGGACCCCTTCTCAATAGCTCCGGTATTATTATTATTATCAAATCCTTTAAAGAACATGATCGGTATTAAATAACCGATGTTTAATTTATCATTATAGATCATGGATTCACCGATCGATAAAATCAACCCCTTTTTCAACCTGAAATCTATACTATGAGATGCCATATATTTCGAGATCTCCACCGGTCTAAAACCAACACCACCGGGGATCGGATAAGAATCAGAAGAATCAATGATGTTCGAACGTAAAAAAGCATGCGTGTAATTAAAACTCAGCCAGGGCAACGGTTGATAATCAAATCGAATATAAGGATATACAGGTGCTTTATCAGAAAGTACCAAACGACCGTTTTCACCATAACCCCATAATAGATAATCCTGTCCTACACTTACAGCACCATTCTTAAACTCATACCTCAGATTGGCTCTAATTTCTGTGTAACTCGCTTTATTAACTGCAAATGGACTCAGATTCACAATACCTGTGGTATTACCGGCGAAGAGTGATTTTTTGGAAGTATCAATTCCTGCCCCGCTTTCATTAGTATCATGAAATGAAAATTGATAACCCCAGTTTTTTCCCATCCTTCCCCAAACATTAATGCCTCTGCTGTACGACTTTACATTTCTTCCTTTACTACTGGTAAAAGAACCCATAAAAATAGGATCGGCATACAAGCTGAACCCCTCTCCTTTTGCAGCTAAAATACGTTTGCGTTCTCCTTCCTTAAATTCACGTAAATAAAAGCTCAGCTCACGCTGCTCCACCTCGCTCAACAAAGAACGCTTTGCAGCTACAGAATCTAATACGGAGTGTATATAAGATTTACTCAGTGGTCTTACATTGTCATTAAATGTAACAATACCCTTTTGCGCAAGACGATAGAGATAATTATACACTTCATGCGTATGACGCTCATAGGCCGGTTGTGCAAATACAACCTGTTGCATCAATAGCAACAAAATAACTGACACAAAAATCCTTTTCATTACAATCATCGGATAATAGATAAATGATATGTAAAGATAGTGGAGAAAGAAAGAATGGAAATAATGAATGTAGAGCTATGAGCTACTAGCTGCGAGCTACGAGCTTTTTTTACTTGCTATAAGGGAGTATGCGAGATGTAGCTGACCATAGACCATAGTCGATAGCCCATAGTCAAGTATCCGAACACACAACTTCAAAACTCGACATTCAATATTTAAACTTCCTCCCTGTCAACTGTCAACTATCATCTGTCATCTAAAAAAAAATGCCCAACTTCAACATTGGGCATTCATTATTCTACATTCAATATTTTCTTGTCATCGAACGCTCTCTATAACTTGCTCTAGTTTATTCACCACCTGTGTAGCTTTGATTTGAGATTGAATCCACTCATAGGTCTTCTCCATTCCTTTTTCCAAAGGCGCGGATGGACTCCATCCCAGTTCTTGTTGTATGAGCTTATTATCAGAATTGCGTCCTCTAACACCTGTGTGAGGTACCAATACGTTGTTGATAGCAACATCTTTCCCTGCTATTTGTATCACCATTTCAGCCAACTGATTCAGCGTCACCATTTCTTCTGATCCAATATTGAACGGTCCGCTAAAATCTGAAGCCATTAATCTCGCAACCCCTTCCAAACACTCATCGATGTATAAAAAAGAGCGGGTCTGTTTACCATCACCCCATACTTCAATAGAACCACCATCCGGGGCTTCCGCTACTTTTCTGCAAATGGCAGCAGGTGCTTTTTCTTTTCCACCCGTCCAGGTGCCTTCCGGACCAAAAATATTATGAAAGCGGGCGATCTTTACATTCATACCATGGTTACGACCAAAAGCCAAATACAAACGCTCACTGAATAATTTCTCCCAACCGTAATCACTATCCGGATCGGCGGGATAAGCAGAATCTTCTGAACACTTCGGATTATCAGGATCCGTTTGGTTATACGATGGATAGATACAAGCCGAAGAAGAATAGAAAATTTTCTTCGACCCGGTCTTCAAAGCCTGTTGTAAAATATTCAGATTAATGCTGGCAGAGTTATGCATCACATTGGCATCATTCTCACCGGTAAAAATGTATCCGGCACCACCCATATCAGCAGCCAACTGGTAAATCTCATCAAAACGCATATCCAACACAGAACGCACTACGCTCTGTTCGGTCAAGTCGCCCAGTATAAATTCATCAGCTTGAGAAAGGCTGAATTCATGTTCTTTGATATCTACCCCACGCACCCAAGCTCCTTCCTGCTTCAGCTTACGAACCAAATGTCCACCAATAAATCCCCCGGCCCCACATACCAGCACTTTCTTCATACTCATATATACCGTTTTTTAGAAATGTAAAAATCCAAAAATTCTTTGATATTCAGCCAGATAAACTTAGGAACTATTTCCAAATATCGCTTATACAGTCGTTTAGGCTCCATCAATAACCGAAAAAACCACTCCAAACCCATGTTTTGCATCCATTTTGGTGCTTGTTTGACCCTTCCGGTGTGAAAATCAAATGCGGCACCTACGGTGATGATGTACCTGACTTGGGTAAAGGATACCAGTCTTGCAGCAAACTTCTCCTGCTTGGGAGTGCTTAAGCCTATCCATACTATATGAGCACCGGAAGCTTCGATGTGTTGCCCCAATGCCTGCATTTCCGAATCTGAGAGTGTTCGAAAAGGCGGACAATACACATCTACCACCCCATCATTGCCCCATTGATCTTTACATACATTTTGAAGTTCTTTGGCAACACCCTCTTTACCACCACAAAAGAAATGTTGTACAGACAAACCGGCTGTTGCCTTCATCATTGCCGCAAAAAAATCAGGACCATAGCATCGTTGCATCTGTCTGGCTCCTTTCCATCTGCCTACCCAAACCGCAGGCATACCATCCGGTAAATTCATATAAAAAGAAGCAAGTATTTGCTTAAAAGCATCATCCTTATGGGCTTCTACCAAACCATGTGCTCCGGTAGCACTAATACACAATGGTGAACTGAGTGAAACGTTTTGCGACAAGTCGTCAACAATTTCTTTCACTGCATCGTCTATACTTCTATCATATAAAGGAACATCCAGAACTTTAACCATACAATTGATCACTCATTTCAGCAAAATACAGGTATAAAGAGTAGAGATAAAAATTATTTATTGAATACCCACCCTTATTCTTTGATGCGCTCCATCCAAAAAGAACCCGGTTCTTTTCCCGTTTGCATATGAATCAATGTTGTGGAAGCCGCTGAAAAAAATTCATGCTGCAGCAAGTTCACTGCAAATCGTACCCGAAAACTTTCATTGAAATACAAAAACGCTTCTAAAAGATACTGCTCATTCCAAAAGCGATATTCTTCAGTTACCCATTTAGTTGGATAGTCTCTCGGCGAAAAAATATCATGAATATGTACCAGTACTCCTTTTGATAATAAAGGTAAAATCTGGAGGTACTCTACGAGTACATCGTTACCCGGCCGAATAATATGTGAAGAATCAATAAATAAAATATCTCCTTCCTTTAACATCTCAAATAAAGCATCCGGCACATCTTCCAGTTTTTTTCTGATCAGCTCAATACCATCCGCCTTATCAAGCCATTCCATTTCATAGGGCTCAATACAAGTTAGTTTTGTATCGTGACCTTCTTCTTTATTTTTTTGAATGGCTTTCAAGGCCAATCTGGTAGAGAAGCCCGATCCGATCTCTATGATCCTGGCTGGTTTTTGATTTCTGATCAACAAATAATACAAGTCTGCATCAGCACTGCTAAAAGCAGGATTATCGATATAAAAATCATCGTCACAATATTCCTGCTTAAAATCCATCAACTCCTCCGTATACTTCATAGATGCCAATGCCGCTAATTGCTCTTTTTCCTGAAAGTCGATCAAAAGTTTGCGTCTTTTACTTCCATCATAAGGTTGAGGAAACACAAACTGCGGTTCATAGTAGTGATCTGTTACAGGAAACACTCCGATTTTTCCGAAGAACCATTGATGTATCGGAAAGTTGAGTACACCGTACTGCCTGATCTTTTTAAGCAGGGGTAAAAAAAGTATACTGAAGGGAATCAAACATACATCAGCAACCCTGAAAATTATTTTTCGAATCAATGACAACATACTCATACTGTTTCTAAAGACCTTGATGACCTTTCTTTTTCTTGTATTTCAAAAGTCTCAGTAGCATAACCGATACCTACAAATGTCCAAAACGGAAATGCACCCATCGGACCTTCTAAGAACACATCAAATGAAGCATTCACCAAAAAGACAAACGTAATAACAATGATACTCAATAAATAGGGGTCTAATGTTTTGGAGCGCATCTTATTCAATTGTAAAAACATCCAATACAGCCAGAGAAAAAACATGGGAACACCAAATCTCGCCAGAATGGTCAGGTGAAAACTATGCGGCGATCTTAAATTACCTTCTGTTGGATCATACTTGATATCAGCCTCTGCCGCCAAACTCATACCCAATCCTTTACCGGTCCAGAAATCTGCGCCGAAAAAAGTATCATCAACAATCTTTGCCCACCAAACAAGTCGCCAAACCTTGTTATCACTCAAGGATGTGCCATCATCTGAAGAAGCTACAATACTCACCGCATTCTGCTTCAGTTGATCCAGACTTAAGCTTCTGCCCTGAAAATTTTCTTCCAGATTGGTAGAGAGATACAATGGAATGGCTAATACGATAAATAAAGGAATGAATTTAAGTGCCTGTAACATTTGCTGTCTGAGCGCTGCATTTTTTGAATATAAAAAGAAAACAATCATACCCAATACATAGGACAGCATACCCGACCGGCTATAAGATGATACGATCAGAAACAGATAAGCGATCAATAATAATTGAATCACCAACATTCGCTTAGACAATTGGATATAGCCATTCAATAAAAAAAGAGTGGCGATAAACAAATGCACTCCCATATCCCCAAACTTGTATAAAAACAGTCGTTGACCCCCAAACAATTCAAGTTCTCTAAAAAAAGGAATATAGGACGATAGTAAAAAAAAGAAACACAACACCAACGGATACCAACGGTACAGTTGCACTAATCTTTTTTTCAAATGTGATAACTCATCTTTTAAAAAGTAAACAACAAAAACAAACAGGATATAATTGAAAATAACAGAATCCCGAATCACATCTTTGATAGCATATCCTGCAAAGCCTCTTATCAAATACACTCCGGTAACAACTACAAAAAAAACCAGTAATGCCATCCTTTTATCCCACCCAAATGCTAACTCCCGAATATTAGCAAGAATCAATAACAGTCCTAATATCAAAACCACTTCCGATAAGTAGGTATAAGCAATACCCTTATTGAAAAAGATATAGAGCGCATACACCCATACAAAAAGATCGAAATATAGTCGCTTGAAAATCTGCATGTAGTTATCGCTTTATAACGCTAAAGTAGCCGCTTTTATGTTTATACAAGGATCGCTTTTGCGCCGGGTGGCAACCAGGGTTCATTAATGCTGCCTCTATAATGTACCTCCAGTGGCTTAGAAAACAGAAATGCTACATGAGCCGGTAAACTGTCTGCAGATATGATCTGATCCGCACTCGCTATCAACTGACAAAGTTCTTTGAATCCCGTTACTACTTTTTTATGACCTGAATAGGGTGCAATTTCTGCAGCCAGACCTGCCACAGTCACCCGTACTCCCTTTGAAAGATACGAGTCTGTTACATGACCAACCCAATCAACAGGAAGTTGCTTCGACGGTTTCCTGGAGCCCGGAAAAATCAGCAAATGATGATCATCTTGGGTATCCGATGATTCAATCGACGCAACAGTTTGCCTTACACCCAGAAACCGCCTATACGCTGCATAGATATTTTGATGACCATCGTGAATACATGAAAATTCTTTACCTGTTACCCATCGCATCCATCCCATTCTTTGACGCTGCTCCAACCACAATGTTGTATCAGAAGATGTTGCGCGTAACACTCTTCGTAAAGCCTGTATTTCATGGATCGTAGCTGCTGAAAAAAAATGACGATTAGTAAAACAGGATAATATTCCATGTCGAACCCCAATATCTACAAACTGAATATTCGGAAGATATTGCAGTACTCGTGATGCTACAATCGCATCATACAAGGGTTGCAAATGAACAGACGCTACCATCGATACCTTTCTTTCCGGCACTTCATGTTGATACCCCGACAGCGCCACCACAAAATCGCCGTATGATCGTAAAAGAAAGAGTGTATCCATATCTATTAGGGATTTGATGCTCCCTCAAAAAAGTATACCATTGAAACCTTAGTCCGCTGTCTGATGTACAAATCTTCTCATTTTCAGGAACAGATAAATCGGATTGAATAAAAAGTTGGTACAGAGTAAAGCAATCACAGACCCCATCACAGCTCCCGCAATACCCCATACAGGTACCATCAACCAGGTCAACAAAAGACCCAACACCCCTTGAACAATCCCAACTATAGCAGGCAGTTTATTGAACTTGAATGCCGCTAAAAAAACTACAGCCACATTTTCAATCAACAATAAACCTATCAATATCGTATACCACCTGAATAACACCAATGTTTCTGCATCTTTGTATTGACTCCAGTAAATAAATATACTTTCTCCAATCGTTAGAATAATGGCGATAGCTACTACCACCAATAATGTTACCCGTCCCAAAACACGCACAAACATTCGCTTTAACCGTAGCCATGCAGCTGATGCTTGTAGCATGGATAATGAAGGTAATAGTACCATCGTAAAATTTCCCATTCCCATTCTGATCATCTCAAAGAAACGCATCACCATAAAATAGCGACTCACTGATGCCGGAGCTACCATAGCACCAATCAACACGATCTGAGCATTGTATACCAGCACGGAAGATATCGTTGATTGAAAATACCAGAAACTGTAACGGATATGATCCATTAATACCTTCCACTTGACCCATAAAAACGATAACCGGTATTGCACCTCTCTGCGTGCATACTGCGATAACACGATCAGGTATAAGAAATTGACCAAAGCAGTACCCAATAAAATCCATTTCAGTGACCCATACCTGCTGAACAGAAACAACACAAAAAACTCGATCACTGTTTTACCCATTCGGATGATCTTACCAACAAATATTTTATTGGTAGATTGTATCATCACATCAAAAAAAACAGCCAGCATATTCTGCGCTACAATGAGCGCGGTAAAAAAAGCAGTTAACAAATACTGCGCATCACTTTTTAGAATATCAAAGCGGTATAAGAAATAAAATGCCGGGATAGCCAATAGAAATAGCAGGATATAAAAAAAGAACACCGTATTAATCACATAACCTGTTCCCTCTTTTTCATGTATCAGTTTACGAAGCAAGCCAATATTCAACCCGAAATCAAAGACGGATGAAAGCGCAATGATGTTTAGCAGAATACCGTAAATACCAAACGAATTTTCACCTAATGACTTCAACAATACAGGGGTCAGCAATAATATAGAAACGCCTGCTACGATCTGCGAAAGAAAGCTGCTACTCAAATTAAAGAGATAGCTTTTATACCGCAGTACCCTGCTCAATAAATCAGAAAATCTAAGCTTACCCATCATCGGAAAAAGCAGATCACTGCATTTTTAATGTCCAACAATTGCAACCATGCCTTTCTTCTCCATGCAGCCATTTCAGGGTGCTCAATGGTACTTTTCAAATCCAGATGAGTAATTACTTCCGGCAACACACCTCCTACACGTACATCATGTTCTTTGATAAAATATTTATATTGATCTACCGGGTGACTGATCTTTGCTGTTTGTTGAAGTAAATGCGCCGCTGCTTTTCGATTGATACTATACCCATAAGCCCCATATACCGTTTTAATATAAGGCTTACCATAGGTGTACCCCTGATGCAGTTTTCTTTTTGTACTTCTTTCCAATTGCATATGCCCCGACCATGCTCCCCAAAAAAACAAATCATAGGTTCCTTGTACGGTCGGATGTAAAATTTGTAGCATTGCCGGATCCTGAATCACACTATCCGATTCCAGAATCAGATAGTGCGTATCATCATCAGGAGCATGATGTAGAATATATCTCCAGATCTTTCTGTTAGACAATAATACCCCTATCTCACCTTCCTGGAGTTTCCAACCTGTTCTTTCCAGGCTAAGTTCTTGTAACCGTACTAAAAAGGGAATATGCTGTCGGGAGGGATAAACAGCATCAACAAAAACCAAATCCGGTAATTGCTGTCGAAGCAACGCTAGGTTAGACAGTCTATCCGTCTCATGTGGCGCAGTAATGACAAATGACGGCATCATGTCTCAAAAGTAACCTAAATCAGTATTGATATGTAGAAAGGATATTCATCATGCGCATACACTATAAACTAAAACGCATATCGCACACTCAAACTCATATTCAAATTCAACTTATCTGAGCTTGACGGACCATCAAACTCTCCATCTACTTTTACCCAGCGATGATTAAGTGCGGAGAGATGAGTGATGGCACCTGCCACCTGTAATTTTTTCCACTGGTATTGACCATGCAATGTCAAACTGATATCAGTCCAGTAACGATTGTGTGTACCTCCACCAATGTTACCGGAAATATTGCTGTAGTAATAAAAATCTTTGTTATGTGCTACCCTTTCTGCACGTATCCCGATCCGATTAAACCCTTTCACCCAACTCACACTAAGGGTCTGACTATTACTACCCGGACCAATCCCTGCACCTAACAACTGTCCATGATGCGTATACCCTTGTCTAACCCTCGGATGAGTATACCAACTACGTGTTTGAGGAATACTGAATGGATTAGCACCTGTAAAGACCAAACGAGGATCAGGTAATTGTAAATGGGCGATCTCTGCGGCCAGATCAATAAATCCTTTATGAGTACCCACGGGTATCAACTTTCTTACCCCCACTATATATGCCATGGGTACACTATCCCCAAACAAGTTGAACAGGGTAGCAATTTTATCAGCCCTACCGAACTCCGCATATATCTCTGTACGATCGCCCGGCATCACATATCTCATGAACATAGAACCCTGTGTTGCATGATACTTATCTTGTGGCGAAGAAGTGTATGGATAATCCGGAAAGGGTTGACCCAATGAATCTATTTTCTGTTTGTAGAAATATTGCGACGCTGCAAAACCAATATACAGGTTAGGGATCCATTTGGGTTGCCAGCTCAGCATGAAACCCATGATACCCCTGTTAGACTGACTGATCTTCGGCACATAAGCTCCCGGCCAAAATGCTGCAAACTGACGCACATTCTCCACCGGTTCTACTCCCGAAGAATCCAACCATCCCAATATAGCTTGTCCTTCAAAACTACCCCACTTTGTCTCAAGCGGTTTCAAAGTTTGTACACCCGCATGTAAAAATCCGGGGGCATTATTGGTCATGATGAGTGAGTTTCTCCATCCCGGTCCCCACCAGATATTCTCCGTAGAAATGCCTGCGGCAAGTCCATTTTTAAACTCATATCTGGCAAATGATTGCCCCGCAAATAATTTACGAATGGGAGCCGTACCCGGTCTGCTGGGTAAATCAATCGTATTGATATTGTAGAAATAATATCGTGAAAAAAAGTTAGCATCGGTAACCTGGTTAGAGATCATGGCCTGCTGTTGGTTTTGTGCCATCACCCACTCCGGTTGTACTTGTACATGCAAGCCGCCATACTGCAATCTTGCTCCCACACTAATACGCTCCTGCCAACCTGTAGCGCTATAAAAGTTTTCATTATTATACCCCGTACCAATAGAGTCATTGTAATATCTACTATAGCTCACTTGTGTAAAGCCCCAATCGAATTTTTTACGATCCAACTGTTGATCATCGGCAATAAATGGGCGAAGCATAAAAGAGTGCTTAGCTACCCCACTTAGAACAGCCTTAGCACTATCTGTCAGTTGAAGTACCCTAAACTCATCGCTCCTGTCAATCGGCTGCAGTAACCCATTAAACTGCGCATACCCAACAATACCCCACAGTATCGCAGCAACCAATAAAATCTTCTTTCGTTTGTATGAAATCATTTTGTGAATTGTCAATTGTGAATTGTGAATAGTGAGTAGTGTCCATGGGACTCCTTTGGAGAATGGTGAGTAGTGAAAAGTGAAAGGTGAATAACCTAATACCTAGCACCTAGTACCCAGCACCTGATCACCCGATAACCCGATAACCCTTAAAACACATACCCCACCCCCCCCATCATAAACAGGTTTCCCACTTTTGTATCTTTCTCCCATCCATAGTTTTTAGAACCTGCATATTGTAGATCGAGATGGAACAAGTATTTACCGGCATTCCATCTCCCCTGTAACCCCATCGCCCATTCATTCCAGGCGAATGGACGAAGCCCCAAATTGGCAAAGTCTCCGGCTAAAGCCATAGGATCATGTTGAATTCGCTGAATGGTAACACCTAATTTTTTAACGCCATTCAACCAGTTCACAGCAAGGGTTTGCACATTATTACCAAAACCACTACCGGCCCCTAAAATTTGTCTTTGATGGGTCATACCTTGACGCACTTGTCCATGAACATACCAATTGCCTGCATTCCGCACTACATAATCAGGACTTTGAGCCATATGCGTCAGCTCACCACTAACTTCTATCCAGGTATTTTTCTTTGATAGGGCAAATAGTTTTTTACCTCCGACAATATATGCGGCGGCATGTTCAGGATCACTAAAAAAGTCGCGACTATTAGCTTTATGATCATTCCAGCCATATTCAAAATAAAATTCTGCATGACTCTTCGGAAACAACATCCGCGCAAATAAACTCAACTGCTGATCACGCCCTCTGGCATCTTCTATACTACCACCTGCATTATTCTTAAATATGGCAGATAATACAGGAATGTATTTGTTGAAAAAGCCCAATCCGGGTTGATCAATATTATTTCCATACAACTGAAAAGCACGCGTCATTCCCACAAACAAACCCGGAATAAAGGAAGGACGATAACTCACCACCATCGCATTCAAATAGCGCCAGTCCTGTGTTAAGCTCGCGGGTTGCAAATGAAAATTTTCATACAACCCTCCATCCGCTGAATCCTCATTGATTTTTCCCGCTATGATTTGAAATTCGAAACTACCCACAGGCGTCTCAATAGGTCGGCGTGTGTTGAAAGTGATATGACCAAAGCCCGGCGCATTATTGGATAACAAAAGTGAACTAAACTGTCCCGGTCCCCACCACAGATTCTCAGTGGATACGCCCAAAGAAAACGCCCCTGCATTCAATCGTACCGATGACTGTCCACCATACCACTTTGTAAAAGACCCATTCGTAGGTGCTCCATATGCTGCCGTATAATCAAATGAGGGATTGCCCGCTGTAACCAGTTGCGGCTGTAATTGTACACTTAACGGACCAAAGCTGGCATACACACCAGCAGACAATTGCTGTTGCAAACCCTTTGCTGCAATCATGCCCTCATCATTCCAGCCATAAGGATGATGACTATTGAACTTGAACTTCCACATGGCAGGTAACAGTACCCACTCTCCCTTTCCATTGGCAAAACGACCGGACTTAGGCACCATCGTTCCATCATCTGTCAATCGCTGATAAAAAGAATCTCTGACCAATCTTTCTTTTCCATCACGTGCTGCCGTAAAGTGCATAGGACGCACATGGAAAGATATTTTTTCAGACACCACCCCCATCAACTGCTGACTCCGCAATAACCCATCCATATCCATCTCCCCCACCCGCAAAGTCTGAGCATACCCCATTATACCCAAACACCACAACACCAACACCAGCCCCATTTTTTGATACATGCTTGTCATGAATATCTTAGTTTAACATTGATCTGAATAATAATGGGGTCTTGAAAATTTCCCCAAAAGAAACGTCATGTCGACCAAATCCCGACGATAGTCGGGAGAGCGGAGACACCTCCCCACTTTACCGAAATCCCCATAAAGTAAAATCCCCCTGAAAAACGTCATGTCGACCAAATCCCGACGATAGTCGGGAGAGCGGAGACACCTCCTCACTTTACCGAAATTCTCATAAAGTAAAATCCCCCTGAAAAACGTCATGTCGACCAAATCCCGACGATAGTCGGGAGAGCGGAGACATCCCCCCACTATCAGCAAACCTCCAACAGTCAGGAGATTTCTCGGCAAACTCGAAATGACGATACTAATGCCATCCCAAAAACAACCCCACTTTCCTCCAAACATTCCCTCGCTCTTTCCCAAACAAGGCTTTTAATAACATCCCTATAAAATCAAAAGGCGATGCCACATAAACATACCCCTTACCAAATACTTTACGATAATACAAACGCCGACTCCGTTCAAAATGATAAAAACCAAAAGCATTAAATCTTTGATCTGAGCTGGATCCTCCCTCATGGTGTAAGATCCGGATCGATGGAATTAAAACAATGGAATGACCTGCCTTGCGAATCCGTTTACATAATTCGGTTTCTTCGAAGTACAGAAAAAAGTCAGTATCAAATGCTCCGGTATGCGTCAACACTTTTTTTCTGATACACATCGCTGCCCCCGAAACAAAATCTACTTCTCGGGTATGCATCACCGTATTGTTAACACCTGTATCTAGTTTTTGACGATAATAGTTCGGATACAACAGGTAAAAACCACAGGAAGAAATACTTTGCAATAAAGAAGGAAAATTACCATAGGAGGGTGTACCCTTACCCGTACCGGTAAATAAATGTGCTCCGCAAACCGCCACATTAGCATTCATCGGATCTCGCATAAAATGTACAAATGCCGCACCTGCATTCATCACCAATTCTGTGTCCGGATTCAACAGTAAAATAAATTCACCGCTCGCCTTTTCAATGGCCACATTATTCGCCGAACCAAATCCTCTATTTTCATCTAATAAAACCCATTGGACATCCGGAAACTCCCGCTTCAAATCAACCACAGACCTATCCGGGGATGCATTATCGACCACCAGTATTTCAAATACCACACCCGTTGTATACCTATAAATACTATCGATACAAGCACGTACGAGCGACGTTGTGTTATAGTTGACTATGATAATTGATAACTCCAAACTGCGGTAATCAGGTGATCAGGTTATCGGGTGCTGGGTACTGGGTGCTGGGTTATAGGTATTAGGAGGTAAGGAACTAGATTAACTAGATTACTCACTCCTTTTCACCTTTCACTTTTCACAATTCACAGCACACCTCTGCGCCAAACTCTGTGAAACTCTGTGGTTGAATAGGTGATCGGGTATTGGGGTGATCGGGAGATCAGGTTATCGGGTAATCAGGAAATTCACTTTTCACCTTTCACTTTTCACAATTGACAATTCACCATTCACAATTCACTCCCCCTTCCCTGGAAACCCCACAAATCCCCAGACAAAGAACAAAAACAAACCACCTACTATACCAAAAGCCAATAGAAGGGGTAAGCTCTTACGTTGATCAATCAGAGGGTATTTTGATACATCCAATAATTGTACAACAGGAGTCTGATTGGCAACAGCCATTCTGGAAGCTTCCAGATTTTTCATCACCTCAGTATAAATAGCATAAGCCACCATACGATCCCGCTGCGTAGTTTCTGCAGGTACCGTAGCGGTTTTAAAAGCCGCATTCGCATCCAACACTTGCATAGAGGCAGATTGGTATGATTTGGCATTCAATATCCTCAGCAAAGAATCCGCTCGCTGTTCCAACCGTGCTACACTGGCTGAGCTGATACCGGTTTTCACTTCAACATACAATCTGCGTGTTTCCTCTAACAAACGCTCGGAAAATATTTTAGAAAACAAAGGGTCTGATGAAGTCGTGATAATCCGAATGATCGATCCTTTTTTATTCAATCGATCTACCAATACATGTTTCTTAATGAGTTGATCATACATCAAATACAATACACTGTCTTGCTGTAAGCTATGAGCAGTATTCAAGGATAGGTTTTGATATGATAATGCAGCCAAACTACCCCCCTTCTTATCCAGTTTTTTCTTCAAGCCACTGATCTGCAAAAACAAATCAGCCAAAGTAGCAGACTGCTTGCCCGCCGCACTGTCTGCCTTCGATAATAGTACTTTTTCCACAATAGACCGCGACACTAAAATGTCCAGAATATTATCTCCTGAAAACATACCGGCACCACCACTAAGTCCACCCAAATCAATCCCAAACTGAGAGGCTAGTCCCGACAATCCACCACCCATACCGGCTGATTTCTCTTCCAGAATAAAAGTTACTTTCCCCTCATATTTCACCGGCTGAATCCAATAATATACTCCCGCCAATACCGCCCCTAACACCATCAACAAAACCCCACGCTTCCACCCCGTCATCAAGTGATGACCCAACCTCCACAAAGCATCCATTATTTCCGACATTTTGATTGTTTGCATACGTTTATAATTTTTGGGTGCTAGGTGCTGGGGGTGCAGGGTACTAGGTACTGGGTGCTAGGTATTTGATTATTTAAGTTTTCAATAAGTTTCATAGTCTCTTAAACCCAATCACCCATCTCGCCACAGGCGAGACCAATACCCGGTACCTAGCACCCAGTACCTAGTACCCAGTACCTAGTACCCATCACCCCTACCTCGCCGTATTAATCAACACCACCAACAACCCCAAAAACGAAGTCAGTCCTGATACAACAGCTACGGCTTCGCCGGTGGTGAGTTTTTTCTTGTCTGAGCGAGAGGGTACATAGATCTCTGATCCTGTTTTGAGGGATGGATAAGAACGGAAGAATAAAAAGTTTCGGGTGGTTCTGATCTCGCCATTGGCATACACTACATAGGAATGCCTGCGTGATGCATTCACGGCAAATCCACCTGATGCACGTACCGCTTCTTTGAGGGTAAGACCTTCTCTGTATACGATCTGTTTGGGCAAATTCACCATCCCAAATGTTTGAATGGTTTGAATAGATTTAGGGATCTTGATGATATCACCTTCTTCCAGGAACACATCTGCCGCACCACCTTTCTGACCCAAAGCATCTGCTAAACGAATACTTACAGGCTTCTGTTGGGCAGACAAGGTTTTGAGTAAGGTACTATCCCCACCCTCCACCGGCACCAGATTCTTACCGCTTTGCTGATTGATCAATCGTGCTTTACTGCCGATCAAAGAGGCATCTGATGAAGTCATACCAACATAGGTATTACGAATCAATACGGCTCCTTCTGCAAAAGCAGAAGACTTCAATCCACCCGCCCTGTTGATGATATCAGATAAGCGTTCATTCTTACCTGATAAAGTATAAGTACCCGGATACAATACCTCTCCTTCAATACTCACTTTGATCTGCTCTTTGTATACCGGTAATCGGCGTACCGATACCAAATCAAAGGGCTTCAGTTCAAACAACAAATCTTGTGGATTATCCAAACTAATATCCTTGATCACGGAATATGAGATCGTATCACCACCAGCCGATAACCTTCTGGATATTTCTATTTTTTGACGAGCTGCCCCTTCACGGTATCCATTCGCCAACAATACCAGATCCTGCACACGCATGTTCTCAAAATAATCATAGGTACCCGGCTGATTCACTTCACCATCAATATCTACTGTATAACGCTCACGCAAGTCTGTTGCTCGGAAAATATGAATCGAGTCTTCTCGCTGCAGGTTTAGGTTAAAACTACCTTTCAAAACTTCCTCTACACTAAAAGATACCATAGAGGGAGTGAGATCGGTTTTCAGCCTTCTCAACAATCCTCTTTCCTGATACGCATCTTCACGAAGTCCCGCCAATTGCAATAAAGCTTTCAGATCCTTCGCCTGTTGCAACCCATACGCACCACTATAATACACCGCACCACTCACCCACACTCTGTTAGCATAGAGCATAGGTAGGGAGTCTACCATCAAAGTATCTCCTGATTGTGGCTGAAATTGCGACAGACCCGCTGAAGGTACCGTCAACACCTCTCGCTGACTACTCCCCAATCTGGTCACCCTTACTCTTTCTTTAAATGCCACATCCGCAAAACCACCTGCATATTGAATGAGGTCAGCAGCCGTTTCTCCGGCTTTCATATCAAAAATGGCCGGCTTTTTCAAAGCACCTTTCAATGCCACTCTTCTATCATAGGTACCAACTCGAATCACATCATCATCCTGTAACAAACGGTTCTTACTCAAATCGCCTTTCAACAAGAAATCATAGAGATCAAAACTCGTCACCACTTTACCCCCTCGTAACAATTCTATCTTACGGAATGACCCAATATCATTCGGACCACCCGATGCATACAAGGCATTCATCAGTGTAGCCAAAGCTGAAATAGTATAGGTACCCGGTCTGCGCACTTCTCCTAGCAGGGTAACCTGAATACTACGTATCTGCCCCACAGATACCTGAACGGCCACCGCACCGGTAGCGATACCCGGATAAATACGGGTCAATGCTTTTTTGATCTTCACACGTGCATCTTCCACAGACAATCCCGCTACTTTAACAGGACCCAGATTCGGAAAACGAATATCTCCTTCCGTTGTTACTTTCAGTTTCTTCGTCACATCAGACACCCCGTACACATCAATCACCAACTGATCATTCACGCCAATAATATATTGAGAAGGTGTGGCGATAGACAAATTAGGTTCAAAGCTCAGATCCAGATTATCAAAAATATCCGCTCCAAACAGCTGCAACACCCCGCTCGAATCTTTTGAACGAATAGAAGGTCCTTTGGTCAGTACTTTATTTCGAAGAACATAACTATCTGTTTTGTTGCTATAGGCCAATTGTCCACCCGCTACGGAAGGGTCTAACAAAGCAATGCGTTTTTTTAACAGCAGGATCTGATCTGTTCCCAATCCGGCTTCTTTTGCTTTGGCTTCTAGCTCACTCTCACTCAACCCCATCAGGTTGTATTTGGTAGCCAACTGAATCAGTTGTTCATCAGAAAGGGTCTCAATATTCACAGGCAAGCCTTGCGCCCCCACCCAAGAGGTAGCACCACCCACCATCAAAAACAACACCAATAAACTACGTATAATCATTTTCATACACATCCTTAAAGATCAAATATCAGAAAAACAAAATAAACGGAAGAATAATGAATAACCAATGTTGAATGTCGAAGTTGGACATTCAATATTCATGATTCACCATTTCCACCCAAAAGTCTGGTTTTATTTAAATGAACACATCAATAAGTCAGCACCAATCACCCAATCACAAGAAAGATTCTTCGTCGCAGATAATAACCGTAGGTTATTAATGCTCCTCAGAATGACGCTATGACTAAAGTAAGAACCGGTGAAGAGGATTGCAAAGGCAATCCTCTTCACTATTTTTCCTACCCACCCCTCGTCACCCTGAGGAGTCTTCCGACGAACAGTCGGAAATGACGACGAAGGGTCTCCTACAAAATTGTAAGTGGCATTATAAATTTATATACTGATACCACACCGTAGCACAATCTCCAAAAGAACGGCGCGCTGGTGGACAAACGCGTGCGACCAAGCTCAAAATCCTGGCCTTAGAAAAAAAGCGCGTGTCTGACGCCAGGCAGGTTAAGAAATTCATGTAACGAAGCGTATATCTTCAGATAGTTAAAAAAGAATCCTACACCCTAGCACAATCTCCAAAAGAACGGCGCGCTGGTGGACAAACGCGCGGAGCGATCGGGTTGTCCTTGATTTTTCTTTGTTACTTTCTTTGTATCAAGACAAAGAAAGTAAACGGAGGGTAGCCTTTTCTAAACGAATTACTAACTAAAGAAACTAAAAAAGAGGAAAGTGAATCTAACTTACTTTCATCTCAATAACCCCAGCATTCTTGCTATTATCCAATTGCTCAAACACAGAATTATTACTAATAAACTCCGGAACCAGCTGCTTCATCTTCGCCACCATTTCCATCGTACCTTTTCGCTGTTTAGCAAGCTGAATCAAAGAAGTAAATTCCTGATGCATCGCATCAAACTGAACATTACGCACTTTAGCGATCATGATCTTTTCATGATAGGTAGGCAGGGTATTTTCAGAATCCATTAAAAGCTCTTCATAGAGTTTCTCACCCGGACGCAACCCACTGTATTTAATTTCAATATCAATACCGGGTACATACCCATAGAGACGAATCATTTTCTTAGCAAGGTCAACGATGGGTACAGGTTTGCCCATATCGAAGACAAATATTTCACCACCACTACCCATACTACCAGCCTCCAATACCAACTGACAAGCTTCCGGAATGGTCATAAAGAAACGGGTGATATTCGGATGTGTCACCGTAACAGGTCCACCTTTTTCAATTTGTTCTTTAAAGCGAATGATCACTGATCCGTTAGACCCTAACACGTTACCAAAACGAGTGGTGATGAATTTGGTAAACTTATCCTTATCGCCAGTATTAGCTGCAGAATGATACAAGGATTGTACATAACATTCTGCTAACCGTTTTGATGCACCCATGACATTGGTCGGATTCACCGCCTTATCAGTAGATACCATCACAAATCGTAGCACATGGTGCTTTACTGAAAGATCTGCAATAATCTTAGTGCCCATCACATTCGTCAAAATGGCCTCAGACGGACAAAGCTCCATCATCGGAACATGCTTGTAAGCAGCGGCATGGTACACGTAATGTGGCTCATACATCGCAAACATTTCCTGCATCCGCTCCTCGTTGGTAACGTCTCCCAAATAAGGAATACAGGCTGTGCTAGGATTCAACTCTTGCAGTTCCAATTCTAAATGATGCAAGGGTGTTTCAGCCTGATCACAGAGAATAATCGTATGTGGTTGAAATCTTAATAATTGACGAACGATCTCGCTGCCTATCGAACCGGCAGCACCTGTTACCAATACTCGTTTCCCCTTCACCTGATTACCGATCTCTTCATTGTTGATACGAATCGGTTCTCGTTCTAAAAGATTTTCAATCTTAATGGTTTGTAATTGACGTGCAGAGAACTCACCATTGATCCATTTATCTAAAGGTGGCACATTCAATACCTTGATATCATGATCCAAACAAAAATCAACCAATTCGTTTTTCTTAGACGGAGTGATAGTAAATGCAGCCAAGATGATCTCATCAATCTTTTGCCCTAATGTAAGTGTCTGTAAATCTAAGGTGTGATGTATTTTAATGCCATCTACTACTTTACCCACCTTACGCATATCATCATCCACAAATGCAACCACACTAACATTCGAAGTGGCATCATGCTCCAATACTCTTTTAGTTGCAAAACCCGCCTCCCCCGCTCCATAGATGATCACTGTTTTGCGATCCATTTTATAATTACGCAAATAAGCGAATACATATTTTACAATAACACGGTAAGAGATCAGGAATAGAAAACTAAATAACCCATAAATGATCAAAGTAACATTCGGAAATGCCAATGCACCACCACCTGTATTAGTTGAAACTAGACCTATGAAAAATAAAACAGAAGTAGTCATTAATATCGCATAACAAATACGAAGTGCGTCTTGAATACCTGTATAACGTATGATACCAGCATAAGTCCTGAAATTGATGAAAACAATTGAATTGATCAGCAAAAGGATTAACACATTACCGCTTAATATTTGCCAATCTATCGCTTCCAGAGAAAGATTATAGCGAACCATGTGCGCAAATACCATTGCGAATACAGAAATAGCAGAGTCAATAAGGAAAATAATCCAACGAGGAACAATATTGATTTTGCTAAACATTGTCATTGTAGTTTACTAGTAATCTTTTAAATCCTTCCATTCTCAATCTTAAAACCAAATATATTGATAAATGAATCAAAAAGCTTAATACGACAATATAGTTCAATTTTAACTCATATGCAAATATGATATCTAAACTCAATAGCAACTGAGAAATTGAGTAAATAAGTGAAACTTTTATGTGACTAAGACCTCTTTCATTAACTAAAAATTGATAAAAATGAGATCTATGAGCTTGCATCAAATTCTCTTTGCGAAAAATTCGAAAAAAAATAGTAACGAAAGTATCGATTCCGTATACCCCCATAAGGAATAGCCAATAAGGCCACTTAGTAATTAATATTAGTTTAAGAATCAAAAAACAGATAACAAAAGCAATTGAAACACTACCAACATCTCCTGCAAAACATTTTGCTTTCTTACGAATATTGAAAAATGCAAATACGGTGAGCGAGGCTAAAATAGAGAGGAAAAAAGAAGGGGGGAATAAGACATGTAGCTCAACACTAATCCAGAATAGCATGCAAATATTTACTATTGAGTACATTACCGTTATCCCATTTATGCCATCCATGAAGTTATAGGCGTTGATCACACCAACTAATAGTATTACACACAAAGGAAGCCAAATCCAAGTCAGTTCATTAAGAAAGGGATAAGCCGTAAAACCCACTGTCAAAATCTGTATAAGTAATCTCCACTTACTATTAACACTTCGAATATCATCAACAAAACTTAAAATAGAAATAACAAGTATTCCTACTCCGAAAGCAATGTTATAAGATTCTGAATAAGATAAACAAAGTAGTACGGATATCGGAAAAATAATCCCGCCTCCTCGAATAGTTATATAGTTATGCGAACTCCTTAGATTAGGTCTATCTGTAATATCATACTTTTGGGCTATATAAAAATAAATTAACTCAAGTAAAGTAAAGCCAATCGTTAACAACAAAAAATTAATCAACATTTGCATAAGATGATATTGTTTCTCTAAGTCCAGTTTTTGTGTCTATAGGTAAGGAACAACCCAATGAATTAGTAATTTTTTCATTGCTAACTATATAGTTTTTTGTGAGTTTATTAAGTGTATGAGAGTTAAAAGGAAACGTTAGAATATCACCAAGTTTAGCCACTAATCTAACCAAGAATCGTGGAACCGAAAGCATAATAGGCTTACGACCCATAGTTTCTGATATTAAATTAATTAATTCATTTGTAGATATTGGATTGCTATCAGCAATATGATACACTCCTGAAGCAATATTACTGTTGTTTATCAATTGTTCAATTACATAACATAAGTTTTCAACTGCTAAGAAAGATCGTTTATTTTGGAACGCAGCAAGTGGATAAGGAATCCGATTTTTAACAAACTGATATAATAGATTGAGATTTCCCTTAGCCCCTGGGCCATAAATCATACATGGACGTAATATGTAAAAACGCTGCAACTTATTTGGTTTATTTGATTGAATGTATGACTCGGCCATTTGCTTAGAGATACCATAACTTGTAGTAGGTGAAGGATGCATTGTTTCTGTAACAATTTCATTAGGATTATCAACTACAGCCTTCACTGAACTTATATAACAGAACATCGGTACATCTGAGGATATAAAATCATTGTATAAGTTAGAGGTAAGTGTTGTATTTGCTACTATATACTCGTCTAATCCTGACTTACCTTTCAAGTCATGTGCTTTTCCTGCCAAATGGACCACCGCAGATAACCCTTTTAATAGCTCCTTTGTATATCCATGCCGTAAATTCAAGTCTATTACTTCAACGCCACGTTTTTGTAGGTATAAAGAAAGATTTTTACCTACAAAACCAGAGATTCCTGTAATACCAACCCTAATTTTTGTCATATTTACAACAAAATATTGTTTACCAAGGAAACATATTGCTGAACTACCACTTCTTTAGAATAAGATTTTTGAATTATTTCAGCTCCTCTAGATCCCATTTCTTCCAATATATATTTATTGCTAAAATGCCTTTCAAGGATTTCAGTAAGTATCTGTTGAGTATTTTTTTGACTAGAGCTATCAATTAGAAAAGAACATTCTTTATTTTCTAAAAATTGATATAAAGGTGTATTCTTACCTGAAATAACAATCAATGGCTTACCACAAGACATGATCGTATATACTTTTGATGGAAATCCTTGCTCATCCATCTTTGGGCTCATAAAGATAAAATGTAAGTCTGCATAAGAGACTATAGCAGGCATAAAAGATCTTGGCTGGTAAGGCAAAAGATGAATATTGTGTAGTGATTTTTGTTGAATAGCAGCACGGATAGACTCTTTTAATACACCTTCACCTATTACAAAAAATTCAATAGGCTTTTCTTTTAAGGCTTCAGCCGCAAATAATAATGGTTCCCAATCTTGGGCATATCCGATATTACCTGCATACATTACTTTTAATGAATGCGTTGAAGGAAATAATGCATTATCCAAAATCGCACCATTATCTATTCGTTTATACAAAGATGTATCTACAAAATTGGGAATGACGTGAAGCTTCGATCGATCTTCTAGCCGATTTTTTATGGTATCATAAAATAACTGATCAATAGTAATAACTGCATCAGAATATTGATATACAAATCGCTCTAAACTTTGCAATATACGAACTAGAAATCCCGACTTTAATGACCCTTGATTGATCAAGAAATCAGGATAAATTTCCTGAACATTGTATGCAACCTTAGCCCCTTTTAACTTAGCAAGTAAAATAGAAATAAGCCCAATGGTCAATGGTGGAGAAGGAGATAAAATAAAAGATACATTTCTTTGCCGTAATCCAATAATCAATGACATGAAATGCCAAAACAAAAAACCGATTACTCGAAGTAAGAACTGCTTATATTTTTTTTGATATACATGATACACTTTAATACCATGAAAAGTGCTGGTACTGTATAGCCCAAATAATCGCTTATGTAATGGCTGCTTTTGTAGTTCATGCTCCACTAAATTATAATGAGGTGTCGTAGATAATACAACCACCTCATAACCTGCCTCTTGAAAGCCTAATGCTAGGTCATTATAGAGATAGGCAGTTGAAACACCATCCGGAGAAAAAACCAAGCTATGTATTAATATCTTTCGCTTCACTACTTTAACTCAGACCAAACAACCCTTTTAATATAATCAGTATAAGAGAGAATAATCCGAACTACTTTCTCAGACACATTTGGCATAGAATAATCAGCAACTGTTCTTAATAATCGATTTTCGCCCTTAGGTTGAAGTGATAAGTGTTGCAATGCTTGCAGGATTCGTTCGGGGTTAAGACCTACCATCATTACAGAAGCTTCTTCCATGGCTTCAGGCCTCTCATGGGCTTCCCGAATATTCAAAGCACGTAAATTGAGAATAGATGATTCTTCAGAAATGGTGCCACTATCTGATAATACTGCAAAGGAATGTAATTGTAAAGCATTGTAGTCATTAAATCCTAAAGGATTTAAAAATTGAACCAGTGAATGAACAGTAATAGACTTTGACTCAATCATTTTACGCGTTCGCGGATGCGTACTAACTATAATTGGAAATTGATACGCTTCTGCAAGAAGATTCAATGTTTGAATCAAATGATTAAAATTTTTCTCATTATTAATATTCTCTTCTCGATGCGAGGAAACAACAAAAAATTGGTTCTCTTTTAATTTTAATCTTTCCAAAACATCAGAAGCTGTTATATCATTCAAATAGTGCATCAGTACCTCATACATGGGAGAACCTGTCTTAATAATACGATCAGGCGGAAGCCCTTCACGTAATAAGTATTCTCTTGCAATATCACTATACGTCAAATTAATATCTGCAATATGATCTACTATTTTACGATTGGTTTCTTCGGGTACACGTTGATCAAAACAACGATTACCCGCTTCCATATGAAAAACAGGAATATGACGCTTTTTTGCGGGTATAGAACACAAGCAACTGTTTGTATCTCCTAATACAAGAAAAGCATCTGGTTGAACCGAAGCTAACAATGGATCGATTTTTATTAAAATCTGACCAATCGTTTCAACAGCATTAGACCCTGCAGCATTCAAAAAGTGATCCGGTTTTCTGATCTTCATTTCATCAAAAAAGATACCGTTCAACTCATAATCATAATTCTGACCAGTATGAACAAATATATGCTCTATGGCAGGTGAGTTATCCAAAGCTGCAATCACTCTAGAAAGACGAATAATTTCGGGCCTTGTTCCTACTACCGTCATTACTTTTATAAGTCGATTCATAATACTGATATTAAATCCTAAATTTTCTCAAAGTAGGTGTCAGGGTCATTCGAATCATAAAATTCGTTGATCCAAAATGCTGTATACAATAACTCTTTTCCAATATTAGTAATATTATGAATATACCAAATAGGCATATCCACATATGACGGCTCTTTTCCTGAAAGTCGAAAACTAAATACTTTCTCTGAACCAAATTTCCTTAGTTGTATAATAGCCTCCCCACTAATTACAGAGAACCTTTCAATTTTCCTTGTATGAAAATGATTACCTCTTGTAATACCTGGTAATGTTGTTGAAAAAGAAACCTGACCCCCACATTCAATCCTAATTAACTCTATAAATAGACCACGTTCATCGTCGTGTCTTGTGTATTTTACCGGATAACGTAGTTCTGGATTAATGTAAGACCGAAAATTATTAAATAATTGTATATCGAAGCTATTTTCAACTTTAGGTATAATCCCTTTATCAAAATAACTATCTTTAAAATATTCCAGCTTTGAAAGAAGTTCTATTACTCCGATTGTTGCCGTGTGTGCTACATGAATAACATTTACCTCAGATGGTTTTCTGATCAGCTGAATAATTGTATTTACTAATTCGCCGACATAAATGAGCTTAATTTCTGAATCATTATGCACCTGAGGAGATTCTTTCAGTATCAGTTGATGACAAAAGGTAGCAACCACTGAATTATAAAAAGGCTTACAAAAGGGTCCAAAAACATTAGGTATCACTAAGCCTGAAAAATAGGCGTTAACTTCGATAGCCCAACTTTCCAAAAGATTTCTGGCTAAAGTTTTTGATTTCCCATATGGATTATCAAGCTGCTCTTGTGTTGAGGAAGAAAAAATAACATAGGGTCGTGAGTTTGTACGCTTCAATGCGTGAACGAGTTTACTGGATAGATCAATATTGACATTATAGACTACCGCTTGGTCAACATCTCTATTCTTTGCAGCAAGATGAACAATAACGTCACAAGATTTTACAAAAGAATCTAACGCGTCTTCATTTTCGAAGAAAGACTTATCAAACTCTATCAGGAAAATTTCATCTTTCAAAAGTTTTAAAGAATGATAAAGATGCCATCCTATGAAGCCTGATTGACCTGTAACCCCAACTTTAGTCATAAATAATGGTTAAAAATTACTAATCAGGATATTGGTCAACATTGTCCTGTTTTAAAACTTCAGACCGAATTTGTGGAAGTCTACACAATAATTCTTTCATTGCAGAAACATCCAATTGATATGTATTATGAGAATGATATTCGTTTAACGCTGGAATTGATTGATTACCTTCTGAAAAATATTGTGCGTAATTTAAATCTCTATTATCACAAGGAATACGATAATAACTACCTAAATCTTCAGCTTTAGCCATTTCCTCCCTATTCACCAATGTTTCATATAATTTTTCACCATGCCTTGTTCCGATAATTTTTATTTCGCTATCGGACTCATACAACTCCTTAAGCGCTTGTGCTAAAGTTTTAATAGTCGCAGCTGGAGATTTTTGAACAAATAAATCACCTTGCTTTGCATTTTCAAAAGCATACAATACAAGATCCACGGCATCTTCTAAAGTCATCATAAAACGAGTCATATTAGCATCAGTGATGGTTAATGGCTTTCCATGCTTAATTTGTTCTATAAATAACGGAATAACTGAGCCTCTTGAAGCCATAACATTACCATATCTAGTTCCGCAAAAAATTGTCTTACCCTCATCTAAATTCCTCGACTTCGCTATCATAACTTTTTCCATTAATGCTTTAGACATTCCCATAGCATTAATAGGATAAGCGGCCTTATCAGTACTTAGAACTACCACCTTTTTTACGCCTTCAATCTCTGCAGCAGAAAGAAGATTATCTGTTCCTAATATATTAGTTTTAACAGCATCAATAGGAAAAAATTCACAGGAAGGAACCTGTTTTAATGCTGCAGCATGGAAAATGTAATCAACTCCTTTTATCGCAGGCAATATAGAGGAATAGTCTCGTACGTCTCCTAGATAAAACTTTATTCTCGAATCATTATAAAGTTTTCGCATATCATCCTGCTTTTTTTCATCCCGACTGAAAATTCGTATTTCTTGAAACTTGTTGGTATTTAAAAATCTTTTTAAAACAGCATTACCAAATGAACCTGTTCCTCCAGTAATTAACAATCTCTTAGTTCCCATTATTATTTAGTTTATATATCGCTCTAATAAAATTTAATGTATTTGATGCAGAAGTCTGCCAAGAATAATATTTACTCTTTTCTATCGCTTTTGTTTTTACAGTAATAGCAAGGGTTTGATCATTTAAAATACTCTCGAGAGCATTATGCAAACTTTTATAATCATATGGCGAAAAATAAACGCCGCCCTCACCCAAAATGTCTGACATAGAGCAGGAATTCGCACATACTATTACCATCCCTGCCGACATCATTTCTAATAATATATTGGGCATATTCTCACAAGAAGATGCAAAAATTCCAATATCCGATTTAAAATAAAAATCTGCTATTTCACTATGCGACATTTCCTCATACATATATATAGATAGATTGGAAATATTATTACTCCTTACTTTGTTTAAAACTTTTTTATACGAATGCCCTTTAGGACCTATCAAATTCAGAATAAAAGAATGACTTGGCCTAGATTTTGCTAAACTCTGCAAACCGCTTATAACAGTGAGATGATTTTTATATGGATCGAACTTTGATACATAAACAAATCTAATCTCCTCATTTATTAGTTTACCAGATTTCTCAATATCTCTATTTTTTGCATGAAAAGAATCCGAAATACCGTGAGGAATAACTTCTGTAATCAAATTTTTTCCAATAAAATTCATTACGATATTTTTTGCATAATCTGTTAGAAAAATAAGTCCAGATGCCTGGCGAAAAGATTTTAGTTGGATAAAATGTAACGCAATTAATTTGAGAGTCATTAAACTAAATCCAAAACGAAGTGCTTCATTATGATCAAAGGGTAGCATATTACGACACATTGTTACAATAGGTAACCCTTGTATTGTAGTCCCCCCTCCAGGTGAGAAGACAATATCAATATTATTTTTTCTGACAAGCGAATTTAAAAAGAGCAAACGCCACAAATGACGTATTATCGGACTTCGATTTAAGGATCTGGGACTTATTTTAATCAACAATGATCGATCAACAACTTTATCACAAACAAACTTATCTGCTATTAAAAAAATTTTCTCATTATCTGAGATCGGCAAATACCGAATTATTTCTTTTAAGTGAGTTAATCCTCCACCTTGCCTAATATTTGTTGCATCAATTAGTAGTCTCATTTTTTCTTACATCTAAAAACAAGATGAACAACTTTTAAAATCTCGATATTAACACCATCAATTATCAATCCCCACTTCTTAAGAGTGTTTTTATTTTGCGGATTATCATAAGCTGGCCCTAGCCAATCAAAAGTATCTAATAATGCCCACTCATTTAATTGAGTTTCATTTAAATCAAGTATGTACCTATAATTTGCAACAGGTACAATTCTTTTTAAATATTTTCCTAGAATTGGTACTTTTCCAAAAAAATCGCTAAGGCGCATAAGAAGAGGTACATTTTTTTCAAGAAGTGAAAATAGTTTCCCCTGATTCATTCTTTTTGTAATAGGCCTTAACCAAAACTTAGGTAGAAGTTTGCTTTTAAAGTTATTTTCATAGAAATCAACACAGAAAAAACCATTGCTCTTAACCTTTGCGTAAGCAGCCTTGAATGCATTTAGAACATTTGGAGTATGCTGGAGAACACCGAGAGAATATACATAATCGAATGAATTATCATTAAACGGCAAATGATAAATATCTGCCTGAATAACATCTAAATTATTTTGTTTCCCTAAATTTTCAAAACAAGCATCAACGGCTGATGAATAGTCTATTGCTACAAGTCTACAACCTGCTTTTAATGCAACCTCAGCAAATCGACCAGAACCACAACCACAATCTAGTACTAATGCGTTCTTCAGAAAGTCTGGAGACCATTCCGTTGATGACCAAAAGCGGTTTGCTGAAATCGGCTTACCAGAATTACTATCTAACTGTGTTTTAGCAAATTTATTCCATTGAAATCCAAAGTTACTAGCATAATTCTCAGCACTAACAAATCTTGGTATGTAATTAATTATCGGATATTCATATTCACTACAAACTAATTTCCCTGATTTGACTCTATCATTATCATACTCAGCATCAGCAAGTGTTAACTTCTCTTTAGTACGAGGGCATACTAAAACTTCTAATAAGTTCAAATTCATGATGTTACTTCTTTAAAAATTAAGATTATTTTTTTTTACCCATTTTTGAAATAATAAAATAGCAAATAATCTTTCAGAATTATTTGCTATTCCTTTTTCATGACATAATAATAAGTGGTCAATGTATCCTTTTTTGAATAGAGACTCTTCACCTGTATTTTGATACTTGGTACTTCGAATTTCATTATTCCAATCTCCTCCCTTCATAAACCAACTGGCCAAAGGAATTGAAAAGCCCATTTTTTTTCCTTTTGTTATTGCGTCTGGAAGATATTTTTTTGCTATTTCACGTAAGATAAATTTATTAATTCCGTTATGAACTTTAAACTTAGATGGCAACTTAGAAAATGAATAATTTATTAGGTTAACATCTAAAAATGGAGCTCGCATTTCTAACGAGTTAGCCATGCTAGCTCTATCAACTTTAACTAGTATATCAGACACTAGATAATTTTTAAAATCAAAAGTTGACATGCTAAGTATTATATCAAGATAGCCATCATTTTCTTTTTTAAAATTTAGAATGGATTGATCAAAACTTTTTTCTCTAGTAAAATTGACAAGTTTTCCATAATCCCTATTATCGAAATAAGTGGCAATCAATGGTACTTGTTTTTCAAAATCTAATCCGAAAGCACGGACGTAATTTTTACCCTTGACTCCGGGAGGCAATAACTCACATAATGTATTACTTATTACTTTCCTAAAAGCTAGCGGAAGTTTCGAAGCGATGTCTTGAAGCTTTAGTAATCTTTTGTAATGATTATATCCACCAAAAAGCTCATCACCTCCATCGCCACCTAATGCTACTGTACAATATTTCCGTATTGCCTTAGTAATCAAATAGGTTGGAATCAATGACGAATCAATTATTGGCTCATCCAGATACTCAAGAATTTCATCAAGTAACTTAGGAGAAATTAAATCACACTCAACTTCATAATGATCAGTTGAATAAAATTGTGATACTATACTTGCATTTTCTTTTTCATTAAAGTTAGGTGATTGTGGAAATATTGCCGTAAATGTTTTAATTCTACTTTGAGTTTTTGCAGCCATAGCAGTGATCAATCCAGAATCAATCCCACCACTTAAGCAAATACCCAAAGGAACATCTGATACAAGTTGAGATTTAACAGATTCAAATAATAATTGTTCTACATTATGAGAGTGCTCATCAAATGAAAGATTTATGTTATAGTCAAAACACGGAAGGTCCCAATATTTATTAACCGAATGATGACCATTTAACAAATTGTATGTTAAGAAATGGCCTGGCGGTAGTTTTTTAATACCATTTATTAAAGAACTATTATTATCAGAAAATCCCATATGAAAAAAATGCCTAACCTGAATTTTGTCTAGCCTACAATCAAAAAATTTAAAAAAAACATTTAACTGGGAAGCGAAATATATTTCAGAAGAGGTACTTAAATAATATAATGGCTTTTCGCCTGCTCTATCTCTAAATAAAAAAGCTAAATTCTTATTTAAATCAACAATACATGCAGAAAACATCCCATGACATCTTTCTATAAATTTTATACCCCAATGCAAATAAGCAGTTAACAAAACCTCGGTATCTGACTTTGTTTTGAAGTTATAACCTTCTCTAAAAAGAAGTTGACGAAGTTCTTGGAAATTATAAATCTCGCCGTTAAAAGTAATAATTATCTTATCTGAATCGATTTTCATGGGTTGAGAAGCATCTTCAGATAAATCAATTACAGATAGTCTCGTGTGACCTAAAATAACTCTACCACAATCAGATGACCAATTGCCTTTTGAATCAGGGCCTCTATGCTTTAAAAGATCTATGCCTGAGTAAACAAAATTTTTATTGACAACACTTTTATTTGATAGCACACCAATTATACCGCACATTATTTACAATTAATTGTTAATAATTTTTTTGCAAGGAAAAACGCACATATAATCCCAGTAGAATAAGATATACCACTTAATAAGTCCCCTCTTAGTAAAAATAAAAATAGTCCTATAAATGAGGTATATAAGAGATAATGTATAATACGAATATTAATTTTGTTTGAAGCCTGAATGAGTATAGTTATTTGAGAATAACTATACTTTGTATCAAAATATTTAATTATTGCCCCCATTAAAATTGTAACAATAATTACTCCAGCTAAACCAAAATTAATATATTCCTCCATAAGAAATGGAGCTGAGATATTTAGGTTTCCATTAACTTGATCTAAATTATAAAATGTTTTAGCAAGATAAGTCCCAGAGCCTTCAGGTTTAGTTGGCCATACACTTCTCGGAACCCAGAAAAAAATTGACCCAATTAATTGACTGCCATAATCTATTCCGTTAGATTTAACATATGAGATAGTATTTGCAATATTCTCAAAACTATCAAAATGACCTTGAAAAAAATAGTCAATTTGAAATTTATTACTTGAATCAAGACAATTATTTCTCGCTAAAAAAGAACGAAGAATATTTTGATAATAAGATCCAGTTATCCCAAAGAAAAGAATCAATAAAAAAGAAAATTTAACCTTCGATAAAGAAGGAATAAAGACTATTAAAATTGATAAATAAACCATCAAAGTATAAAATCTACTAGATGCGAAAGGATTGTTATAATAAAAAAATAAATAGAGTTGTATAATTAAAATTAAAAAATTAGTCTTTTTCTTTTTTATTGAAATAAGATATATTATAAATTGAAAATAGATAAATGTCTTTAAGAGAATATCACAAAGAATTGATATGGGATTATACCCGCCAAAAATTGTAAAAAAAGGAGAGCTTGTGAGATCGAATCCAACCTTAAACAATAAGACCAAATGAATAATGAGAATAATAATTAATGTCCAACTATGATATAAATCATTAAAAGCTACTTCCCTCCTATTATCTTTTTTTGTAGTTAAAGACAACTCAAATCCTAAACAAAAACAAAAATTGTAAATGAAAATAAGTTTATTTGTTTCGTATGCTTCTATCTCTGTTACACCATATATCCAAATGGCCTCGTGATACTGTAAATATGGTACAATACTTAGAAATAAGTAACTATAAAACCAAAATATTAGACTTAAACTTATTTTCCTTTTACTTGCAGTCTTGATCAGAAAAAAAAAGGAGACAACACAATTAAGTAGAAAGCTATAATATATACTAGTATTTAAGACTTTACCAATAAGTTGAAAAAGAATTAAGTTGACTATTATTGACACAAGCAAAACAATAAAAAAAAACCTCATTATCAGTTGGTTATTTTTTTTACGAATTCTGCAATTATTTTTTTACTAGTAAAATATTCCTGCGCACGCTTAAAACTATTCCTAGATAGTGCCTCAAGTTCGTCTGCATTGCAATTAATGAAATTATTCCACTTATTTTTTACACTATCAGTATCAGATAAGTTCAGCAACCAACCATTTTCTCCATCTATGATAGCTTCAGGATAATTACCACAACTGTTAGATATCATTAATGGGAGTGAACTCCACATTGCCTCGATAACAGATAATGGGTTAGGATCAATTATTGAAGGCAAAAGAAATAAATCTGCGGATCTATAGTATTCAATCATCATCTCTTCATCTACAAAACCAAGTAACTTAACGCAACGAGAGAGTTTGTTCTCATCTAGAAAATCCTGTATTATTCTACGATCAGGCCCTTCCCCTGCAATTAGTATCAAAATATTTTTATTATATTCGGCAAAACTGTCTTTAATTATTGATAAAAAATTTATTATCCCTTTATCTGATTCATTTAATCGAGCTGGCCAAATTACACTGAGAAGATTATCATTGCCAAATAATCGCTTTTTTAATTCTCGTTTTTCTGTAGCAGAAAAAAAATTCTGAAATTTACTTTCCTCAATTAGATTTGGCAAAATAATAGTTTCTCTATTGGTATCCGGTGAGATTTTATTGAGATACTCGACAGCAATACGTCCAGGAACAATAAATTTATTCGTTGAATTAATTATTCCAGAACGAAGCTTATTAATCAGAAAATTATTGAAGTATTGTGCTTTTTCGTTCAACTCAAGCCAAAAGAAAAATTTTTGACTCTTAAGCCTCAGTAGCGGTAACATAAACAATATTGTTGGCTGTGCCCAGCCTGCTCCAATTATATATGTTATATCCTTTTTTGACTTGAAAGAATTTAATAGTATCCTTGGGTTAAAGTGAAACGTCCTCCTCCCTAATACAAATGTAACTCCTTTATCGATTTTGTAATCAAAGTTGAAACCAGATGTATCTACTGACCAATACCTGTACTTCACTGTGTTTCGAAAAAAAAGAACAGAAAATTTTATACCAATTTTATGAAATTCCTTATCGAGAATATTAAACAAATGAGCCCTATAAGGAGTTGGCACATCTGTTATAAGAGTAATTTGTCTTTCTTTTACAATTTTCATTTTTATTATTCATTATGTTCACATGGATAGATAAATTCGTATCCATTTAATATACCATCACAAATTATATCTAGACCTTTGGATTTGTTGGGTTCCAAATCTGATAAAGAACTGATTTGAATATCAAATGGCTTTACTCCATTCTTTGAAGCCTTCATGAAAGGTAAAGGAATCATTCTCCTAAAAAAGAAATGATAAGCGTATTTCTTTGCTCTATTAATTTGGGCTTCATCCAACCTTGATTTAAATGGTAGACTTTCTAATACCTGCTCATACTGTTTTGGAGAAGAAACGTCAATACTAAAGCCTTTATTTCTTACCCATGCCTCACCTGCAACAATTACAGGTATACCTTTAGCTGCCAATTCTACACCCATTTTTGTGCCATAAATTATGGCTGCATTACAATCTTCTGCAATAACATAAGTACTTATTGGATTATCGGGTCCAATAACAAATATGTTATCAGGAAGACTATTAAACTGTTTATGTATTTCATCAACGACTAACTGCCTAGAAGGCAATGTCCCAGTAACTTCAGCAGGATGAACACGAATAACAAGTTGCAGATGATTTATTTTACTAAACCATTTAATTGTATGCTTTATCCATTCTAACATATTATCAAAAGCATTATTAGGGTAATGCAATTGAGCATCCCACATAACATTGGTTAATAACAAGATATATGGTTTATTTTTCTTAATTCCGATTTCCTTATACAAAATATCTTTATCAAACAAAGTGTTTTTATGAAAATGAATCCAGTCTTTTGTACCAAACCATCTACTATTCAAGTAATCAATGATAGTGTCATTAATTTTGTTTGACCATGTAATATTCTCCCAATTTGAAATCGGCTCAGTCATCAAGGTACGGTGATAAGTACCCCCATGACTAAATATGAATGTTTCTTTTCTATAAGCTACATGCCAAGTTGTAATAGGTATTTTAAGTTGAACTAAAGACTCCGCAAAAACACCCTGAGGAACATATATACCATGATGAAGAATTGCTCTATTAAAATTTATCTTCTTACAAAGATTCTTAACAGCGATTGTAGCAATAAGAGACGCCTCAAAGTACCTTCGCAAAATAAGTTCAGCATATTGATCATTCAACTCCGCCTTCGCATAAAAACGAAGAGTACCAGCGTAAGCGTGTTCACCAACAGGAATTCCCTCATAGGTATAATTTTTGATATCATTGAAAGGAATAGCCCTGGCAAGGTTGTGAACTTCGCTTCTCCTTTCATCTGAAAGTTGCTCACTAATACGGTGTACTTTACAATTAATGGATTTATACATGTCCGCTGAAGGCCTGAAACAACTTGCACAATGAATAAAAGTAGGTCCATTCTTAGCAAATTTTTTTTCATCTCTATCCCAATCTATGTTACTCTGCAAACATGCAGGTAAAACTTCATCACATAATAAAACATGCGTGTTATACCCCCTTTTTTGAATAGCAAGAGATAACATACTTTCGATATGAGTTCCGCTGGTATAGCCTCCCCCCCCCGTACAGAAAAGAATATTCGCAAGATCATCACTCCCGATATTAACTGTCTGGGTACTCTCTAGACTGGAAAAAAATTTCCAATTGGGTTGACCAAAGACATATCGATAACTTCTAATTAAACTTCTTATAAAAGAACTTTTTTTAAATAATGACTTAATAATATTCATAGTTTTTTAAAGTCTATTACTTTAGATTAATCAATCCTTCTCCAGTTTTCAAATATCCAAGCATAACTGTAAGTAGGGTAATGAGTTTCTTTCAACTTTTCTCTTAATTTATCTCTCAACTGAATACTCCATTCACCGTAATTATGAAATTGAATTTGTAAATCTTTAATTTTTTTGATCTGCCCAGTTTCAATCCATCTATCAAGAAGATCGAATTCCCCCCCTTCGATATTCATTTTACAAAGATCAACATTCTGAAAATCATATTGATCCATGAATTTGCTCGCATCTAGTATTTGTGCCTCAACAATTTTTTCATCGGATATTTTATCAGTTCTAAATGTTGAAGATGCTAGATTTTCAACGCTGAATCTCAAAATAGATTCTCCTTTACCTAAACCAAAGTTATATATCTTAACTCTCGTGTCTTCACTAAATCGTTTGTGTAATAAAGTCAAATATTCAGGAATAACTTCAAAAACATGGATTGTTGATTCTGGATAAAATTCTAGCATCTTTGCAGTCCAATCTCCTTTATACCCACCAAAATCAAAAATTATTGCATTTTTAGAAAGTGCATATCTATGCCGATAGTCTAACTTTTTATCATTTTTAATCCATTCAAGCGCAAGCAATGCATCGGGATTTTTTAAAATGTAAGCTTGATACCATTGCTTTAACTTGTATTTAACTTTATCTTTAAAGTTCATAAGCTAACGTAAGTTTAATTAGAGTAGATTAGAGAATTATTATTTGGATGGGTTATTGTTGATTGGAATTCATACAAAAAATGATTTTGTTGAAAATCGAATCTACATCCAATCTATGGTGAACCATAACTTCTGTAGGCTGACCGGAAGCGGGGATATCGTCCACTGCAAAATTGACAACCCTGATAGGAATATTATTCTTTGCTAGTATCGAGTTCAATTTCTGTCCTAGTCCTCCTTCATAATAATGGTTATCGATGGTAACGATCGAATCGAAAGACCTAACATTCGATGCAAACCACTCACTATCCACTAAGTTTAACCATGGAAAATTCATCACTGCTACAGAAATGCCCCTTTCATTTTCAAGCTTCTCAGCGACTTGATATGCTTGCTTGAGGAAAAGCGGACCGTATGAAATGATAAGCATATCACTCCCCTGTTTTAGAAATGCACCTCTTCCAACTTCAAATTTTTTTTCATCCCATTCGAATGGAACTTCCACCGGTAAACTTATAAGACGGATATATACGCTGGTAGTGGCTTCATTCACTGCCCATTGTACTATTTTTTTAGTTTCTCCCTCACAGCATGGTTCTAGTATTATCAGACCAGGGCAAGAAGAAAGTGCAGCAATGTCTCTTACAGCTTGGTGGGAATGACCAGGACCTGCAGGTAATAAGCCCGAGAGGGAACCAACATAAATAATTTTTGTTCTTTCTGTTGCGTTGTTATATATCTGTTCATTGGGACGGCTAGATAAAAAACAAGAGAACGAATGCACTATAGGCAGCAACCCATTTAACGCCATTCCACCTGCGGCAGAAACCATATCCTGTTCTGCTATGCCACACTCGATAAAGCGTTCGGGAAATTTCTCTTTGAAAGGAATCAAGCCTGTGTCTAGGATCAAGTCTGCATCGAAAGCAACTATTTTTTTATTTTTTTTTGTTTCTGCAATTAATGCCTCAGAATATGCTTGCACAAGTTTTTCTTGTTTACCTGCAGCAGTTGGAATAATTACGCGGTTAACCTCTTCGTAAACGAGTTTACCTAATCCGTAAATTTCAAATTCAGCCATGGCTGCATTTAGTAACTCTAGCACTGCTTTATTATAATTGTCTTCGTTAGGTGCACCACTATGGAACTTATAATATTCCACATCTGAATCTAACGAACTGTGCTCCATAAAAGAAACCCCTTTTCCCTTGACTGTATCTGCTATTATAACCTTTGGCTGGTTAGTGATATTCTTGCCTTCTTCAACCACTTTTAGCAAAGCTTCCATATCATTTCCATCAACCCTATATACTTTCCACCCAAAAGAATCAAGCTTAGCTTCAAGATCACCGAGATCAGATACTTTGCTCACAAAAGTATCTGATTGTAATTTATTATGATCGATGATAACGGTTAACTCACCCATTGCAAAATTCTTTGCAGAGATCAGGGACTCCCAAAACTGTCCTTCTTGCAATTCGCCATCGCCAGTAAGGACATAATATCTTTTGTTGATGTTTTTGATCCTGTCGGCAAAGATCATTCCCTTAGCCTTCGAAACGCCCATACCCAAAGAACCAGTATTGGTTACAACACCCGGGGTATTGACATCAGGGTGGCCTGGTAAACCATTCAAGCGCCTGAGTTGGTGGATCAATGAGAAATTGAGATTTCCTAATCCAATCATTACGCTATACAATGCCGGTGCGTCATGCCCTTTTGATGAGAAAAATACAGGGGAAGTATTTTGATCTACTTTTGTTGTGTCCATTTCAGTAAGCAGCAAACTCATTATCTCCATACTACTGAAGCTGCTACCTAGGTGTCCCGAACCTGCATTAGCTATCATGTACAAAACGTTGAGCCTGCACAAAGAGCTAAATAGTTTCAATTTGTGTAGCTTACTTAAATTTGAATTTCTGACACGTGAAAATTCCTCGAATGGAATATAGATTAGTTTTCCATTTACGATTTGACCGATTTGATCGCCCATGCTATACTAGATTATAAGGTTTGACTTGAATTCTTGTTAATTGTCCTTCTCCTGAATTTATAAAATGTTCTGCAAGAATCCAGTCTTCGGGATTATTGATGTCAAAGCCCTCCAATCCTTCACTTATAAAAGGAATGATCGAGTTTCCCGCAATGCTGCCTTTATTTAGAGCTACATTTGTCCAAGCAATTTCAAGACTCGCATTTTGAACATATACTTCAGGTAATGATGTGTATTGAGAACTGTGCCATGCCACACCATCGTTCTTGAAAGGAAGCAGTGGCGACATCCTTACGCCTTCAATTAACCACATTTTACCAGGGTGCTCTTTTACTTTTTGCACTGCTCGCAATGAATCTGCCGTGGATTGTTCAGAAAAAAGTTTCCATGCACGTTGTATTGTGGAAGATAACCTAAATGGATTGGTTGGTCGAAGTATACTAAAAGCGTCGTAAGATTCACCTATAGTCAATAGGTAGTTAAGTATCCATTGCACCCATTCAATATCAAAAGATTTATCACCTGATATTTCCCGTGGGCGTAGTTTTGGCACCTCTGCACCGTAGTATTTGGCAATAGCTGCGTACTGTTCATCATCCGTTACGCAAATCACTTTTTCAAATACACCACTTTCAACTGCTGCCCTTATTGAATAAGCAACCAACGGATGTTTGTCTAGTAATTTTATATTTTTATTCGCAATCCGCTTCGACCCTGAGCGAGCAGGAATGAGTGCAATAACTTCCATCATTAAAGTTGTAATGTCCGAAAAAAGTATACACTAAATATTATTTCGTCAGCGAAACTTTTTTTCGCAGTTCTATTTTATTAAATGCTTCATCGATAGAAAGTTTAAAATTACGAGGTGAGATACCTGCGAACGATGTATATGTGAATGTATATAGAAAGCGTTCATCACGTATACAATGACCGCCTTTATGTAAACCGCTAGTATCCGCAAAAATTAGTGTTCCATCTTTAAGCGTAAACGTTTTCTGCTCGTTATTGGCAAAGTGAGCGTTAATCTCTTTATCTTCTACCACTATACCATTAGGAAATTCCCTAGGAAAGATTTCACCAAATTTACCAGTATGCTGTGAAGATTCAATATATGAGAGCGGACCCGATTCAGGAGTAACATCACCGAGATAAAAGAACACTTTCAGTAATTTCAGATCTTCATAATCACGGTGCCATTTCTGTGAGCTTTTTGGTGTATCAAGCTTAGGAATATTGAGCCAGTAGTCAATATTTGTGATGCGTGGATGCGTACCCAAATATTTTACAGCAATATCATAGAAAAAATCGTTTATAACAAGTTCATTAATCTTATCGTTAAATGAAATGGGTTTATCTTCATCATAAAAACGTGCTACAAAATCTTTTCCTCTTTTAAACCGGTAGGTACCACCTTCTAACTGTAGATCATTGTTAAGTTTTTCTTTCACTGTATTTGCGACAGCCTTCAAGTTTTTCTCGTAATAACCTTCCCCGAAAATATCATCTATATGTACCATCGAGTATCCTTTTACCTCCAAATCGCCTAGTATGTAATTCTGCAAGGGGGAGATAATAATTTCTTTACCGTTATATTTTTTTGCAACCAGCCTATGTATAAATCCAGACATTCTGATTTTGTAAAAGAATTTTATTATACCAAAATAAAGTCCTTTAAGACTGATCATTTTCATAAAAACAGTTTTATTATTTAATAATAGCTGAAAAGTTTACAGTCACTTCTGCAAGGAGTAACATAATACATTTTTAACTCACTGTAACCTCCAATCTCAATTACTGCAAAATAACAATCTTTAAAAATGAAAATTTAATTCGCCTAACACCTTTATTATTAACTGTTACGACCTATATCATTATTAACATCATTAAGAAGCATTCTTGATGATCGCATTGAATGCACTTTTTTTAAACTTTATTTCATTAACTCACTTCTGTCACATATCATATCAAGTGAAATTAATAATCTAAATATACCCCTTATTATAACCCCTCCTAAAATAAAATTTCACAAAGTTTTTATTTATCTAAAACAGTTAATCCATTAGTCTTTACATAAAAAGTAAGCGCATCGCATCCATCATCCTCAATAGTTACATTAATATATTCTACCCCCATTATAGTTTTCCTAACTATTGGAAGCTGAGTTACTTTTATTGCTAAACTTTTAGCTAATGAACTAATTCGTTCTTTTCCCGTAAGTTTAGTTAAAATATCAGATATACTTTTAATGACTTTAATACATGAAGTAAAAAATAATGATCCTAAAAAATTCCATGTAATAAACCCATTATCAGTAGCCTTATACAACCCTGGATTAAAATAATTGATGTTGTAAGTGCCAATTTTAGATACATACGGTTTTTTAATATAATCAATGGCTTTGTTTACTCTGTCTTTTCCATTAAAATTCTCTCTTTTGACGTCTATATAATTTTTTGATCGTATTGGTTTTCGAGTCCCGGCCACTGCTAATTGAGAATTTTTTCCATCCCATAAATACGTATTCAGCCCGGCTCCATCATAAATAGCTTTAAAAGAATGAGGTGTATAGTTATGTAAATGAGGAAAATATAATGGCAAATGAATAGGCGATTCAGCTAAAACATTTGGAACCGATACAATTATAATTCCATCATCTGACAATAATCCGCTAAGCTCTTTAATTAATTTTCTTGGAGTCACTAAATGTTCTGCCACGTGATTAAGGAATATCAAATCAAAAAGTCCGACTTCTTTTGCAAGTTTTTTTGATTCTTCTACTGAACCCCACACTACACGACCTGGGAAATTGCTTTCGGATATTTGGAAACGTTTTGCACCTATTTCTACACCATAAAAATTCTTAAACCCTTCTAATTCTAGAGATTTCAAGCCATCGCCAGTCCCACAACCAAAATCGAGTATACGGATATTTTTTCTTAAATCTAAATCCCTCAAATGATGGATTGGCGACCAAATTGAGTAATTTGGTTTAATTGTTATTGGAGCTACTTTTTGTAAGTTAAGGTGGCGGTGCCACTGGCTTTGATAAAATTTTTCTGAACTTTTTTCACTTGGAGAATAATTATAATATGCATGCCCGCATTCATTACAGATTAAATAATTAAGAGCAAATTGATCTTTATTATCGGACTTTATTTCTGCTAGCACCTTTCTATCCGATGATAGGCAGCAAGGGCAATTTGCTTGATAATTATATTCAAGATACTCATTGGGCTGAATGTCTCTCAAATAATAATTCCCAAGAGGGCTTACCGAATTTAATATAACTTTCATATTTAAAGCATTTAAAATTTTATGAATTTATATACGATTTAACAACAAACTAAATATTATTAATAAATAGCTAACTATTTGTCAATTTAATTTTGATTTATGATCAATCAAAATTATCACCAATCCAACTTAATCCTTTTCAAACTCATAGTTTGAAAATCCATCTGTAGTTGCATATCCTTTTCTCACGAGTTTAAAGTTATAAGTTTTTAAGAGTTCGAGAATAGACACACACTCTCTACTATCCTCCCTTACCTCAACAAGTAAATGTCGTAGGTTATTTGAAGACAATACGCTTATTGCCCCATGCAATACATTTAACTCAAATCCATCAACATCAATCTTGATATGCGTAGGTGATTTGACACCGAATATTTTTATTACATCATCTATTGTAACACTAATAACGGTTTGAACATCTACCGGGGTAAACCGATTACCAAACATGTCGACAGGTTCCCCCAACGAATGCTCTGCCGCACCAGCATCGTTGGACGAAAGAAAAAATCTCGATACGCCCGTCTGAGCACCAAGCGCCATTTGAAGAGGGTATATTTTTTCGCCTAGTTTATTTAGAGATACGTTTTTGCAAAGAGAAGCAAAAGTAGCTGGACTAGGTTCAAAAGAATAAACTATGAAATTATCTTTAGCCGCAACAGCGGCAATCAGAGAGTATGCACCTACGTTAGCCCCTATATCAAAAAAAACATCACCCTCACGCAAATCACGAAGTATCCACTTAACAGTAGAAGGTTCTTTTTTACAAGAATTCAGACGAGATAATTGCGAAACTGTTTTTACGTCCATAATAATTTCCTTACCGAAAAAATCAAGTTTTCCTGTTGAATTAAGAGACTGAAGCACGCGAACACTTACTGGACGGTATAGGTTTTCAAGTACAAGTTTAACAGGCAATACCAAAAAATTCTCGATTGCCCACCATTTCAATTTTGACAATCTTGCTTTTATTGCAGACATATAAGTTTTAGTTTAATACGCTTCTCCGAAATTGTTTCATCCGGATGACACGCTTGTAAAAAAAAATCATTAATAAAGATGTAATCAAATACACACTTGCTGTAGTTACTACTGCTTCGTTTAGTGTAATTATGAAACTTTTCAAAATACAAAAAAGGCCAATTAATGAGCACAGTGTAATGTACATTGATATATGATGACCGATCTGTATGAAAAAGTTGGCAATTAACTTCCATACATTAAAAATTAGCGAAGCGAATAATAACACCAAAGAAGGGAAAAGATATTCAGAAAAATCAATTCCAGCTATAAACCCGAACACAGGAACAACAAGGAAATATGCAACCCCAAGTGCAAGAAAAGTTACCCCAACCAATACCAAAATCACATTATCGGTAAATTTTTCATATTGTTCTTTCTTCATAACTAACAAGTACTTGGAATAAGATGCCATTACAGAATCTGTAACACGCCATACTGATTGACAAAGATTCTGCAATACGCTATAAATTCCAAAATCGTACTTGGACAAAATGTTTCCAAAAACCAATAAATCTATTTTATAGGAAAGATCTTTAATGAAAGACCAACCGATAGAACGAGCACCATCAAAAACAAGTTGTTTTAGCAAGCTCTTTCGTATATAGATTGAACGAAATTGAGGCAATGATTTAAGAAGAAATATGACTACACAAAATTGAGCTAAAGTAATACAAAACAGTACCACATTTATATCGACAACAACCCACTTTCCTATCGTCCAAAGAAAAATGATATTAAGCGCGCCAATCAATACCGTTTGTAGTAAAAAAACTTTACTACTATGGAATAAAAAAGTCAAGTTAGAAAGAGCACTGAATAATAGGCTTGAAACACCAAATGAAATAAGCCAATATACCGATACATTTTCAAGATGATTCCCGAAAAAGGCAGTTGTTATAAAAAGAATAAAAATCAAAATGCCAATGATCAGCGATTGGATGACAGTTACCACGGCAAAGTTTGTGCAAACTATTTCTCTTTCGTTTTCTGAGATCGCCCTTATAACAGATTGTCCTACACCGAAGCGTACAAGCGAAACTAAGACTGCTATATTCGACTGTGCAAGAATTATAACTCCTCTTTCTTCAACTCCCAGAAATCCCAATTGCATCTTCATTAACAAAAAAGAAAAAACAAGGGAAATCAGGCTTATTAAAACCGTTTTTGAAGAAACAGATAAATATTTTTTAATCAATTTTGTTAGAATAAATGAACTGACCTTTGGTTAATAACTTGTTCAAATAAGTGACCCTCGCATGAGGTATGAAATATTTTTAAGTTCTGAATATACATCTAAGGCTTCTAACCCTGGTTCACGCGTACCATTGCCAGAATTACCAAATCCTCCAAAAGGCATGTGTGGCTCACTTCCAAATGTTCCTAAATTTATATTAGCTACACCTGCACGTACATTACGTGCAAAAAGCATAGCTTGATCAATATTTTTTGTGTGTATTGCTGCAGTAAGCCCGAAACTAGTATTGTTTGCCAATACAATAGCTTCTTCTAAATTTTTTACTTTGTATAATGTCGCTACAGGACCAAATAGTTCGCTACAACTTATATCATCGTCTGGTTTAACATTATCAATAAGGGTAGGCATATAGTAATAGCCTTTTAAAGAAGGATCGAGAGGTATAGCTCCGCCACAAAGTATACGAGCACCATTGGCAACTGCTTTATCAACTGAATGTTTTATATTTTGCTGTTGCTTTTTTGTAATAACAGGGCCCAAGTCGGCTGTTTCATGAACACCAAGTTGCAAATTCTTAGTTTTAAAGACTAATTTACTTACAAATTCGTCATAAATATTTTCAAAAATAATAATACGGCTTCCAGCAGCACAACGTTGACCAGCATTACTAAAAGCTGATAATACAGCCCAATGAATTGCTTGCTCTAAATCAGCATCATCACAAACAACAAAAGGATTTTTTCCCCCCAACTCAAGAGAAACCCTAACAAATCTTTTGCTTGATTCCATCGCAATCAACCGACCTACGTCAGTAGATCCGGTAAAGCTAATAACGCTAATTTTTGAATGCTTAACTATCGCAGAACCTGCGTTCAACCCAGTTCCTTGTATTACATTTAACACACCATCAGGAATACCCGCTTTCTTACAAAGTTCTGCAAACAAAATCGCTGTTTCAGGTGCGTCTTCAGAAGCTTTTAAAACTACTGTATTACCACAAATCAAGGCTGGAAAAACCTTCCATGCAATGTTTGCGATAGGCGTATTGGCTGGGACAATCAATCCTGCTATACCTCTTGCTTGTCGAATTAAAAAACTCTGTTTACCATACATGCCAGATGTGAGTGTCCTGCCGTGCAGTCTCATCCCTTCACCAGCAAAATATTCCCCAAGTAATATAGCACCACTAACTTCACTAATAGCATCTTTTGGTGGTTTACCTGTTTCTAATGCTATGCAATCTGCTAGAACTTGTTTTGATTGTTTCATCTGGTCAACAACCATCATCAATTGTTGCCCTCTATTAACAGCAGTTAGATCACTCCATAAATGGAAAGCTGTTGAAGCAGCTTCAACAGCTAAAGAAACATCTACTTCTTTTGAAGAGGTTACTTTCGATAAACATTCACCGGTATGTGGATTAAACTTATCTATAAATGAACCGTCTTTAGAAGACAACAATGTATTATTTATCCAATTGTATATAATTTTCATATATCTATTTATATGGAAGTCCATCCTCCATCAATCACTAAATTAGAACCAGTCATATAGCTTGATGCCTTGCTAGCCATAAAAAGAACGGATCCAGTATATTCCTTCATACTTGCCATCCTGCCGACTGGAATTCTTGAGCAATATGCTTTTAAGAAATCCTCATCTTGATTATTAAATACTCCTGCAATAGTTAAAGTATTTACTCGAATACCATCTTTCGCCCAATATACAGCCAAATATTTAGTAAAATTTATTATTCCTGATTTCGAAGCTGAATAAGCTACAGGTTTAAAGAAAGTTTCGCCTCGATCACGCCTGTATTGATAAAGACTTTGATCCGGGGAAACAACTCCGTATATGGAAGAAATATTTACTATAGAACCCTTTTTCTTTATCGCCATTGCAGATCCAAAAACTTGACAGCAAAGAAAAACACCTTTGAGATTAACATTCATTACCTTATCCCAAGAAGATTCAGGATAATTTTCGAAAGGTCCATTTTCTTCTATTGGCGCTGAAGGAGGAGAATCAATTGCTGCATTGTTTATCAGCACTGTAGGTGTACCAAATTTTAATTCGATGGTTTCTAGAGATTGTTTAATTGATTTTTTGCTTGTAATATCAGTATTGACAAACAAATAATTTTCACCAGCTTGAAGTTGATCTTGTATTTTAGAATTCAGCGCTATATCCAATCCTACTACCTTTGCTCCCCTATCAAGGAATGCTTGAACATACATATGACCAAGATTACCACCGGCACCAGTAACTACAACTATCTCCTCGCTTACATCAAATAAAGGATCCATATATTAAATGTTATTTTTTGCGAAGTAAATAAGATCACATACTTCTCTTACTGCACCAAAACCACCTGCCTTAGAGGTTTGAAAAATCACATGTCTAATAACCTCCGAATAGGCATCTGAAACAGCAACAGGCACTCCTACAAAATCAAATGCTCCAATATCATTAATATCATTTCCTACAAACATTGTACGCTCTCTTGGAACATCAAGTTTCTCACACAAAATTTTGATTGCAGATCCTTTGTCTTCTACAGCTTGTATACATTCTATCTTAAGCTTTTCCGCACGTTTACTTACCACAGGATTAATTTCAGTTGACATTATATAGGTTTTGACTCCTACTTTTTGTAATCTCGAAATACCTAATCCGTCACTTCTCCAGCAACGAACAGATTCGATTCCTTCTTGTGAAGTCCATACACAATTATCCGTAAAAACACCATCAAAGTCAAAAACAACAAGATCTATTTCTCTTAATAAATCACCGTCTATGACTTTTAGTAATCTCTTTTCTTGCATTTGATTTAATCTTTCAATTTTGAATATTCAATTGGTTCTCCTTTTTTTATATCTGATATGGCGAATTTACCAATCACAGTATTTGATTCACGAACAGGTATGTATTGTTTACCAAAAATTCTACCTGAAAGATTATCAAGTGTAATCATATCACCAGATTTAATATCTGAGTATGCAACAAGAGATTTACCAAGCTTCTTGAAAACTTGTTCTGTACCTAATTCTTCTTTGGGTTTTACTGGCAGCATGTGGCGTACTCTTTTGATATCACGAACAAACTTCCTAAACCCTTCTCTTTCTAATGCGAAACTATGATCTGTTCCTTTCCAGGCACGATTGAGAGTTACATGTTTTTCAAATACTCGAGCTCCTTGAAGATAAGCAACAGGACCAGAAAGTGTGCCGTTAAAATGATCAGAAGAACCAATCACACAATTAGGGAATTCATCAATGAGTACTTTTATATTTTCCAAGCCAAGACGATTATATTCACAGGGATATTCTGAAACGCAATGAAGTATTGCAATTTCATAATGATGTGAGAGTATTTCTTTAACACTAGATTTAATTTGATCGCCCTTCCCGCCACCTACACTAATTACAACTGGAATTTTTGTTTTAGCAATTCGGCTAATCAACGGAAGATTACCAAGATCAAATGACGCTATCTTTAAGATATCCACACCAAGTTCCTGCAAAATATTAAGACTTGGTTCGTCAAAAGGTGTTGACATAAACTTAACTCCGTTTTTCAAGCAGTCATCTTTAAGTATCGGCAACCATTCAAGCTTAAGTTCTAAATGTTCCCTGTGAGCTCCATATGTAGGGGCGAATGCATTTTCACTTGCATAAGGAGCATTGTATGCATCTTCAGAAAATAAAAATTTATTATTTCTAGTTTGAAACTTAATTGCGTCTGCTCCTTCAGCGGCAAATACTTTGATATATTCCCTAGCAGTATTTAAATCACCCTGGTGATTTTGCCCTACTTCTGCAATCACAAATGGTGTCCCGTCTGAAGTAATAGATTTAAACATATTGGATCGATTTATATTTGATAAAATTCTTTATACCATGTAACAAAATTTTCAACTCCTTTTTCAACTGTAAATTTCGGTTGAAAACCATACTCATTTTCTAATTTTGCTATATCAGCATGTGTCATAGGTACGTCCCCCAATTGCATTGGTAAGTATTCTTTTATTGCTTCACGACCTAGTGATTTTTCCAAAGCTTCCACATAACGTATTAATTGTACTGGATTACTATTTCCGATATTGAATAATCGATAAGGTGCACTTGAAGTTGAAATTCTTGGTTGATTACCGTCCCACAAAGGATCAGGAGATGCACTATTTAAAGTAACAAGTCGTATTCCTTTCACAATATCATCGACATAAGTGAAGTCGCGGACCATTTCGCCTTTATTGAAAAGCTGTATTGGCTCGTTATTACAAATTGCTTTTGTAAAAAGAAATAATGCCATGTCCGGTCGTCCCCAAGGGCCATAAACAGTAAAAAATCGAAGCCCTGTAGTTGAAATATTAAAAAGGTGGCTGTAGGTATGTGCCATTAGTTCATTAGCTTTTTTTGTTGCGGCATAAAGTGTCATAGGGTGCTCAGTAGAATCATCTTCACATAAAGGAAGTTTTGTATTTAGCCCATATACACTAGAAGTACTTGCGAAAACCAAGTTGGGAACTTTGCCATGCCGGCATCCTTCAAGTATACTTAAGAAACCATCTACATTAGATTTCGTGTATGCCCTAGGATTGATCATACTATACCGTACACCAGCTTGAGCTGCAAGATTAACAACAGATTCAAATTTTTCCTTCTTACATAATGATACTATGAAATCATGATCCGAAATATCTGCTTTAATAAAACGAAAATTTGGATAAAGTACGCTTGGAATAAAACTTTTTTCAACTATCAAATCTTTTTTTACACCCAACTGATCGAGACGTGCATATTTCAATCTCACATCATAATAATCATTTATGTTATCAAGGCCAACTATTTCATGTCCTTCATTTAGAAGTAAAACAGTTAGATGATATCCTATAAAACCCGCAGAACCAGTTATAAAAATTTTCATACTATTTACAATCGTTGATCTGATGCCTCCTTTGAAAGCATCCCTTTAATATCAAATACTACACATTTATTGTTTTTATGAATATTCATATTCTTAAATATGTCATGAGAGACAGCAACTATTATCGCTTTATAGTTTTCAAAAATAGGCTCAGATTTTGAATCGAGAATTCTTAAGCCATATTCATGAAACACCTGATCGGAATCTGCCCATGGATCATAGACATCTACAAATGTATCATAAGTATAAAGTTCATTTATAATATCAATAACTCTTGTATTCCGCACATCGGGACAGTTTTCTTTAAAAGTAATTCCCATTATCAAAATTCGCTCACCAATGATTGATAATTTTTTTTTGACCATCAATTTTATTACTTCTGATGCTACATAGTTGCCCATACCATCGTTTATGCGACGACCAGCGAGAATAATTTCAGGATGATAACCAAGTTGTTCAGCTTTACATGATAAGTAATAAGGATCCACTCCGATACAGTGTCCCCCAACAAGACCCGGCTTGAATTTAAGGAAATTCCATTTGGTACTTGCCGCCTCTAAAACTTCCGTTGTATCAATTTTTAAAAGGTTGAAAATTTTCGAAAGCTCATTCACAAATGCAATATTAATATCTCTTTGAGCATTCTCAATAACTTTTGCTGCTTCCGCGACTTTAATAGATGCTGCTTTGAATGTACCAGCTTTTATTATTGTTTTGTAAACAGAATCAACAATATCTGCAATCTCTTGAGTTGAGCCACTTGTCACTTTCATTATCTGTGAAACAGTATGAAACTTATCTCCAGGGTTTATACGTTCCGGAGAATATCCACAAAAAAAATCAACATTATAAGTTAAACCAGAGAATCTTTCTAATACCGGAACACATTTCTCTTCAGTACAACCCGGGTATACCGTACTTTCATATACAACAATATCACCTTGTTTGAGTACCTTTCCAACTATTTCAGAAGCTGCATACAAATAAGACAGATCAGGAGATTTAAATTCGTCTATTGGGGTTGGAACTGTAATAATAAAAAAATTACAGTCTGATAGTTCATTTTCATCAGAAGTAAAATTAAGCAGTTGAGCTAATTGAATTTCCTCACTAGAAACTTCTAATGTCTTATCAAAACCGTTTTTAAGTTCAGCTATCCTTGTTTTATTAACATCAAATCCAATTACTAAACTCCTTTTCCCAAATTCTACAGCTAAAGGTAATCCTACGTAACCTAACCCTATAATTGCAATTTTTTTTTCCATCAAGAACTCACTCATTTTTTTGGTTTTAGAAAGTATTTTTAATTAAGTAAGTTTTGTAACTTTCTTTTTGTTATAAAAAAAATAACTGACCCTATTATGCCAACGATGAGCCCTATAACCAAATTAAGCATCCAGCTAGGCTTACTTTTCATCAACGGGAAAGTTGGTCGATCAATAATTTGTATTAAAGGTGTTTCCTTTCGTAAAGAGACTTTTGCCATTTCTAAATTGGCAATTAGCTGAGTTAAAATTGCAGTATTTGCTTGCACATCAATTTGTCTTTTTGTAGTCCCGACTCTTTTAATATTTAACGCAGGGTTTAGATTGTAAGTATTATCTGTACCTTGAGCAACGCCTGTGATAGCACCACCAAGTTCCCTACGAATACTATCAGTTTGTTTTTCAAGTATCTGGTAATTTAATCTAGCTTTTTTACTTTTTGTTTCAATATAGAAAGCTGATACTTCGTTAACAATGGACTCTGTAAACTCTTTTGAGAACAATTCATTTTCACTTATTACTTGGATTGTAATTATGCTTACCTTCTTATCTTTCTGATTAACGGAAAGCATTCCATTATTGACTACCTCATCATAAATTGTATTAAAAATACTATCAGTTCTTCGGTCATTTTTCGAAAAATCTAAAAAAAGATTATTTTTTTTATCAGTTCCTTCCGTCTTGCTACTCTTTTTAACATGTACCATGTAAAACTCCCCTAAGGAGGTTTCTACATTTTCAATATAGGCTTTACGAGATAGGGCTTTTCTAACTACAAGTTTACTTTTCATTAATTCAATTATGTTGCTACTTGCGAAAAGTCCTGCTGAACTTCCATTGCCTAAATCAATTCCTAAAGAACTCGCCAAGCCAAGTGCATTAGTCATTCCCCCAGGCCTTTCTTCTTCTAATGCAAAAGATAGGCTAGCTATATATTTAGTGTTTTCGAAAAAAGTCTTAGTAAAGAAAAGTGCTCCAGTAAGAACACCAGTTAAAATTATCGCACCAATATTTGCTCTAGTGATTTCAACCCAAATTATAATATCTTTTAATATGGACTTAAAAGAATCAGTTTGATCATTTTGGTTATTATTTTCTACAATTATATTATTCATATTAAAATACTTGTACACAACTTGTTAAATTTCACTAAGACATGATTAAGTTATACTCTAAAAAAATAATAGTCTTAAAAATATTTTCTATATCGGATTTAATAATTATACATGTAAACACTATTTAATATCTCATCTCGATATCGCAGATATGGCCAGCGCTATACTCGCAAATGCACTTGTGATACCTACTATCTCAGAAATTGAAATATTCTTTCGAAATGGTCTTTTCGGAATTATAATTTCAGACCCAGGTATGATTTTAGGATACGACTTTACAAAAAGAAAATGTTTTGTAGTTTTCGCTTTACCGTTAGGGTATACAACATATGCATTTTTCTTCCAAGCATCACCACTGTATCCTCCAGCATTACTAATATATGTTTTAAAGGTATTTTTTGGATTAAATGGCACTTGTATTTCTAACAAAACTGAACCACTAATTTTAACTTGCCCATCAAATTTTGGAATAACCAATTCATCTTTTGCCCTCAATACTAAGTCTTCAATAGAACCTGGGGTCTTCAATATCAATGGTAAATCAATAGGAATACTCACAAACTCTTTTTTAATTTCCTCATCTAAATCGCGAAGTGTAGTGGTGTCTTTATCACTTATATTTTTTTGAATTTCTTTGGCTGTTTCCTTTTTAGCTTTTTCTTCATCAGTTAGATATCGTTTAATAAATGCGCCTATCGGATAAGCATCAGGAGCTAATCCCCCCGCTCTCTTCAATACATCACTTACACGCTCAGTTCTTGTACTCATCGCATAAGGACCGGGATATTGAACTTTACCAGAAACTGTAACAGATTCTGGTAAAGTATAGCCTGCTTTTCGCCGTACAGTAATTACATCAAAAGGCATAATTACTACACTTCCTTGAGTTGTACTTAAATCACCATCAATCTCTGCATTAATAATAGAACTGGCTCTATTATCAGTAGGAGAAATACTATCTCTCTTGATCAAACGTGCAATTTCAATACTTTTATAAGCAGCATCAGTAAACCCACCAGCTTGTAAAATAACATCACGTAAAGTGAGATTCTCTACAAAATCATATTCACCCGGCATTCTGATCTCACCCTGAATCGTTACTTTAAAAGAATCACGTAAATCCAGTACAGAACTGATCAAAATTTCATCTTCTCGTTTCAATAATAGATTATGTGCTGCATCACCAGACAATGCCTTGCGCACATCAAAAGAAAGGATGGATCTTCTTAGATCGTCCTGCAAACGCAATATTTGGGCTCTTCCGGTATAAGCATCTTCTTTCAAACCATCTGCTTTACGAATCAGTTCTCCAACTGTTAAACCATTCGTCAACTCATATACATCCGGCCTGAACACTGCCCCGTTGATCTTAACTCTATTTTGAAAACGATTCAAAATTTTTGATACTACGAAAACATCACCAGACTCAGGTTGATATTGTTGATACTCCGATGAAGGAACATCCTTTACCTTTCTTTCCCGATCACTGTTCTGAAAAGCTTTTACAATGGCTGTATAAGCGGTGTCAGTAAACCCTGATGCGAATTCCAGTACATTTTGGAAACGTTCTCCAGGTAACACTTCAAAAATACCCGGTCTTTTCACCTGTCCCTGCAACTCCACTCTTTTTTTATAAGCAGGAATACGAATTACGTCATTATCTTTTAGTCCGATATTGTCTGATTGATCCCCCTTTAGTAGCATACGATATAAATCAATCTTACGTTCTACCTTATTGTTACGCACCAACTCTATTTCTCTAAAGCTACCAAACTCTGTAGGGCCGCCAGCCACATACAAAGCATTAAAAACCGTAGACAATGAAGATAAAGTATAATTACCGGGGCGATTAGCTCCGATCACCGTCACCTTAATGCTTCTAATCTTATTGAGAGTAACAGATAATTTAGCACCTCCATTTTTCAAGTAAGGGTATACACTGTTGCCCATTACTGTTTTCAATTTCTGAGTAGCCGCTTCAATAGACAACCCAGCTACCCTGATCTGGCCTACATTGGGTACATTAATATTTCCTTCATCAGACACCAATAACTCACCTGTATATTCTTGTACACCATATACGGTCACCAATAATTCATCGTCTGGCCCCAAAACATAATTCATGGGTGTAGCCATTTTTAGGTTGGGCTCAAAATTCGGCGCAACAGAAGTGTATAACTCAGAACCAAAGATCAAAGGATTAATCAATGGCTGTGGCTTTTTCTTTTCATATTGTTCTGTGTCAAGCGAATCAGTGCTGTTATTTTGCTTTTCGATACTCTTACCTGTTGCTTTAGGTTCAGACTTTAGTGAACCTGTTACTTTTTGTCCCTTGGTATCTGCATTCAATCTCGCTTTTAGCTTAGCAAATTCAGTTGCGGTCATCCCTTTCGCCAAAGCCATTTGCTCGGCTTGTTCTATGGTAATTTTAGACTCATTCAACTGAGCTTTCAATTTAGCAATATCTGCGTCAGACAACTGATCTACTTTCAGCGTACTCAGGTCTTTACCTTTCAGGATATCCTGTGCCTGAAGCGTTGTAGTAGTCAAAAAAATGAGTCCAACAAAAACAAATCGCAGCAAAAAATGCATTTTCATAGTTCTAAATATAAGCGTTCAAAACATGGCTTCGCCAACCTCAGTCACATTATGGGGAAACCATATACATAAAAGAGGGAATTTTGGTCAATTTTTAGCACAAAAAATGTCCAAAACAAACAACTTGAAAAATCAATGCAATGTTAAGAAAATCAAAGCATAATAAACAACTGAACCACTAAAATCGGGGGGATAAATTTGAGTTCAGGTGTGCAAATATAGGGGATGGGGGGATTTAAAAAATATTTATGTGAAAAGTTCGGGGCGGCGGTTGGCTGTTAGCTGTTGGTATTTGGCTGGTTGGCCATTCGTTCCTTTTCTATTGCAAAATGGTAATAGCCAATAAAATTTACCTAAAAACAAAAGTGCAAAAGTCAACGGCCAATGGCTAATCGCCAACTAGCCAAATGCCACTCACCAAGGTCGATTTATTAGCAAGCCCTCATACACAGAACGAATACCGACCTGTAGAGAGATCGAAGCTTGCCAGCCCAGGGTTTTTAGCTTGGATACGTCCATGAGTTTACGGGGGGTGCCGTTGGGTTTGGTGGCGTCGAAATGGATGGTTCCTTGAAAGCCGGTGATCTTTGCGATCAACCTTGCCAGATCAGCAATGGAAATATCTGATCCTAGGCCTACATTCCACATGGCCAGTTCGTTAGATAGTATATCAGTAGCAGGCACATTTTGCATCAAGAATAAGCAAGCGGCAGCCATATCATCCACGTGTAAAAACTCCCGAAGCGGTGTTCCACTGCCCCATACAGTAACAGACTCGTCGCCATTTTCAACAGCAGTTATGAATTTCCTTAGTAAAGCCGGTAATACATGTGATTTTTCTAAATCATAATTATCATTAGGACCATACAAATTGGTTGGCATGGCTGAAATAAAATCACAACCATATTGTCTGCGGTAAGCGTCACACAATTCAATCCCTGCAATCTTTGCAATGGCATAGGGTTGATTGGTAGGCTCCAAATAACCGGATAATAAAGTTTCTTCCTTCAAGGGCTGTGGTGCCAACTTAGGATAGATACAAGACGATCCTAAAAACAATAATTTCCGAACCCCATGTTGGTATGCAGCATGAATCACATTGGCCTCAATCATCAGGTTCTCATAAATAAAGTCAGCTCGATAAGTATTATTTGCCTGTATCCCTCCTACCTTGGCGGCTGCGAGAAAAACATATTCGGGTTTTTCAGTAGCAAAGAATGTATCGACAGCTTGTTGATTGCGGAGATCTAATTCTTTAGAGCTTCGCATTACAAGATTGGTATAGCCCTCTGCTTCTAACTTCCTAACTATAGCACTCCCTACCATCCCTTTGTGTCCGGCTACATATATTTTCGACTCTTTATTCATGTAGGATTCATTAAACCCCTCCGAGCAACTCTGCGCCAAAACTCTGTGCAACTCTGTGCAACTCTGTGGTTAAAGTTCTTTTGTAACCACAGAGTTGCACAGAGTTTTGAACGGAGTTTCACAGAGAGAGGTCGTTATTCAAATTCGTTTCGGATATCGTATCCGTTCTTTTTTAAGAATTGTTGTTTCTCAAACAAACGTAAATCACTCTCCACCATTTCTTTCACCATGTCAGCGAGAGAATATTTAGGAACCCATCCAAGTTTCTCTTTAGCCTTTGTCGCATCGCCAATTAATAAGTCTACTTCAGTAGGACGATAGTACTGCGGATCAACTTTTATAACAACAGTTCCTGTCGGTAACACATAAGAACCTTTACAAGCACTCACAACTCCAATTTCTTTATCACCCGAACCTTCAAAACGCAACTCAACACCTACTTCAGCAAATGCCATGCATATGAAATCTCGGATACGAGTAGTAATACCGGTAGCAATAACAAAGTCTTCGGGGTGGTCTTGTTGCAGCATCAACCACATGGCTTCTACATAATCTTTGGCATGTCCCCAATCTCTTTGGGCGTCAAGGTTACCGATGTATAAGCAATCTTGTAAGCCCAAGGCAATTTTAGCTACTGCTCTGGTGATCTTACGAGTGACGAAAGTTTCACCTCGTGTGGGTGATTCATGGTTGAAAAGAATTCCATTACAGGCATACATGTTGTATGCTTCCCGATAGTTGACGGTGATCCAGTAACCATATAATTTAGCTACACCATAAGGAGAGCGGGGATAAAACTGTGTAGTTTCCTTTTGAGGTACTTCTTGTACCAAACCATATAACTCGGAGGTAGAAGCTTGATAGATTTTTGTCTTTTGAGTAAGTCCTAATAAACGAACCGCTTCCAAAATACGAAGCGTACCTAATCCATCCACATTACCTGTATATTCCGGCGTTTCAAAGCTCACTTTTACATGACTCATCGCACCCAGATTATAAATTTCATCGGGTTGTACTTCCTGAATGATACGTATCAAATTAGATGCATCAGAGAGATCACCATAATGCAACACCAGATTTCTGTTAGCAATATGAGGATCTTGGTAAATATGATCGATACGCTGAGTATTGAATAAAGAACTTCGTCTTTTGATACCATGTACTTTATAGCCTTTTTGTAATAACAATTCCGCTAAATAAGCACCATCTTGTCCGGTAATACCTGTGATCAAGGCTTTTTTCATGTACCAAAGATAATTACAAAGTAGAAGAAAAACTTTCATAGTAAAAGCTGGCGTCATGTTGAGCGGAGCACAGCGAAGTCGAAATATCCCCTCAATGTTAGCACAATCTTGATTCCTCATTCTATGAGAATTTTCCAATAGTCAGGAGATCCCTCCATTGCGCTACGCTCCAGTCGGAATGACGGTTCTTAATAAGAAATACCACAAAAAAGCCCCTCATAGACATGAAGGGCGATTGTTTATTGTTGAAATATATACTTACAAACCAAAAGCTTTTTTCACTTTGGTTACGTAGTCTAGCTTTTCCCATGTGAACAACTCAACTTTCACACTCTTCTCTTTGCCATCGGGTGATTTGAAAGTCTTCGTCACCACTTCACTCTTACGTCCCATATGACCGTATGCAGCTGTTTCACTGTAGATCGGGCTGCGCAATTTCAAGCGCTGCTCAATGAAGTATGGTCGCATATCAAACAATCCCTCTACGATCTTAGCGATTTGTCCGTCTGTGAGGTTCACTTTTGCAGTACCATAAGTATTCACATTGATACTCGTAGGTTGTGCAACACCGATAGCATAAGATACTTGTACCAGAACTTCGTCTGCTACTCCCGCAGCTACCAGGTTCTTCGCAATATGACGCGTAGCATATGCAGCTGAACGGTCTACCTTGCTAGGATCTTTACCGCTGAATGCCCCACCACCATGTGCACCTTTACCACCGTAGGTATCCACGATGATCTTACGACCTGTTAAGCCGGTATCGCCATGCGGACCACCGATCACAAACTTACCGGTTGGGTTGATATGGTATTTGATGTTGTTGTTAAACAACTTCGCGTATTTCTTGTACTTCGCTTTTACTCTTGGGATCAGGATATTGATGATATCTGATTTGATCTTCGCCAACATCTTTGCTTCAGTATCAAAATCATCGTGTTGGGTAGATACTACGATCGCATCAATTCTTACCGGACGATTGTTATCATCGTATTCCAAAGTAACCTGACTCTTTGCATCAGGACGCAGGTATTTAATTTGTTTGTTCTCTCTTCTCAATGCAGCCAGTTCAATCAGGATCTTGTGTGCCAGATCCAATGCCAATGGCATATAGTCATCTGTTTCATTGGTGGCATAACCAAACATCATTCCCTGGTCACCGGCTCCTTGTTCTTCTTTCTTCTTTCTGTCAACACCCTGATTGATATCAGCGCTCTGCTCGTGAATTGCAGACAGGATACCACAACTGTTGGCTTCGAACATATACTCACTCTTGGTATATCCGATCTTACGGATCACACCACGAGCTATTTCCTGTACGTCTAAATATGCCTTTGATTTTACCTCGCCGGCCAATACTACCTGACCAGTAGTTACCAATGTTTCACAAGCCACTTTGGATTGTGCGTCAAAAGCCAAAAAGTTATCAATCAATGCATCAGATATCTGGTCGGCCACTTTATCGGGATGTCCTTCAGATACGCTCTCAGAAGTAAATAAATAAGGCATATGTCATTTATAATTTAAGTTTGCAATATTATAACGAGTTGAGCAAAGAACCATGAAAGTCATCGATAAAATCAATAACAGGGAAGAAACCCTGATTTCTTTTGAAGTACTACCTCCCCTGAAAGGCAAAACCATTCAATCTGTATTTGACCATTTAGATCCACTCATGGCATTCAATCCTGCCTGGATCAATGTTACCTATCACCGTAGCGAAAGCAGTTTCAAACGCCGAGCCGATGGTAGTTTCGAAAAAGTAGAATTGCGCAAACGCCCGGGTACTGTGGGTATCTGCGCAGCCATTATGAACCATTATCAGGTAGATGCTGTACCACATTTAATTTGCGGTGGCTTTACCCAACGAGAAACTGAAGATGCTTTAATAGACTTAGACTTTTTAGGCATTGATAACGTCTTAGTGCTGAGAGGCGATGCCGCCAAAAACGAAGGGCAGTTCAATCCACAACCCGGCGGTCATCATTATGCCATTGATCTGTTACAACAGGTAGGCAATATGAACAAAGGCATTTACCTCGATGAAGACATCAAAAATGGAGGTAAAACCAATTTCTGCATGGGCGTAGCCGGTTACCCCGAAAAACATTTTGAAGCACCTAATTTGGAAATAGACCTCCAATACCTCAAAGCCAAAGTAGAAGCAGGCGCCGAATACATCATGACCCAGATGTTCTTCGATAACCAAAAGTTTTTTGATTTCGTAGAAGCCTGCCGCTCCATAAACATCACCGTCCCCATCATCCCCGGACTTAAACCCATCACCAATAAAAAACAACTCACCGTTCTACCTAGAATTTTCCATATCGACATCCCCACCGCTTTATCAGAAGCCATGCTCGCCTGCAAAACAGATGCTGATTGTGAAAAAGTGGGAACTGAGTGGTTGATAGAACAAAGTAAAGAGCTCAAGAAGTTTGGAGTACCTGTATTGCACTATTATACGCTCGGCAAACCTAAGGTGATTGAGAATGTGGTGAGGGAGGTTATATAAATCTCCACAAACACCGTAATGTCGACCGAGCAGAGCGAGTGGAGACACCTCCCCACTCTATGAAAAATTTCCAATAGTCAGGAGATTCCTCCACTCGCTACACTCAGTCGGAATGACGTTTTTTATTAAGATCGTCATGTTGAGCGTAGCGCAGCGAAGTCAAAACATTCCCCCACTGTTAGCACCGTCATGTCGATCCGCCGCGGCGGACCGAGACATCTCCCCACTCTATGTAAAATCCCCAATAGTGAGGAGATTCCTCCATTCGCTACGCTCAGTCGGAATGACGACTCTTAATAAAAAACCGTCATGTCGAGCCTGCCGAGACACCTCCCCACTCTATGAAAAATTCCCAATAGTCAGGAGATTCCTCCACTCGCTGCGCTCGGTCGGAATGACGCTTTTTATTAAGAATCATCACCAACGCACAGAAACCACTTCCTCCGGAACAATCCCTTGTATATCAAAAATCATAACCCCTTTAGCATCTAAAGACAAATAATCAATCTCTCTAAACTCATCATGTTTCACCGCAACAATGACAGCCTGTGGTTGCAGAGATAATCCATCATCTACAAAACGAATATCAGGATGTTTTTCAGTAGGCACTCGAGTGTCTTGTACAAAAACTTCCAATCCGGCATTGCATAATGCATGATATAGGTCTGCGACTTTGGTGTTGCGTGTGTCGCTGCAATTTTCTTTGAATGTGAAGCCCAAAATCAGCACTCGCAATCCACGAATATTGCCATTATTTAAACGCACCAATGCATTGATCATTTTATCAGCCACAAATTGCCCCATCTGATCATTGATAGCTCTTCCAGCGGCAATGAGTCGGGGCTCATATCCAACAACTCTTGATTTATGGAGTAAGTAGTAGGGATCAACCCCAATGCAATGCCCACCTACCAACCCGGGGTGGAAGGGTAAAAAATTCCATTTGGTTTTGGCAGCTGCTAATACATCATGGGTATCAATACCCATTTTATCAAACATCAAAACCAATTCATTCATGAAGGAAATATTGACATCCCGTTGTGCATTCTCCACAGCTTTTGCGGCTTCAGCTACTTTAATAGAAGGAGACAGATGTGTTCCTGCCTTGATCACTATATCATACAATTCTTTTACTACCAAAGCTGTGGCTTCATTAGAACCGGATACCACTTTTACAATATCTTGAATCTTTCTATTTCGATCACCCGGATTGATACGTTCAGGAGAATACCCCACAAAAAAATCTTGATTATATACCAACCCACTATTTTTTTCCAGCACCGGCACACACACTTCCTCTGTACAACCCGGATACACCGTAGATTCATAGACCACCAAATCATTTCTCTTTAATACTTTACCGATCAATGCAGAAGCATCTTCTAAATAATGAAGATCAGGAGTATTATCAGCGTGTAAGGGAGTAGGAACAGTAACAATGTATACTGAACAATCAGCAATAGCTGCTGGATGGTTTGTAAAAACAAGATTTTTGAAAGCATTAAGTTCCGTACTATCAATTTCACCAGTATTATCTACCCCTTGTGCTAATTCTTCTATACGTCTTGCATCAACATCAAATCCAACTACTTCAAAGTATTCCGTAAACGCCAGTGCCAGCGGCAAGCCTACATATCCTAGTCCAATGATGGCAATTTTTTTATCGTTCATGATGGTTCAAAGATAAGAGAAGGAGGTTGTGGGAGAACAGAGCCACTCCATAATAATCGTCATGTTGATTGATCCCCATCTCATTATCTACCGCCATGTCGACCGAATCCGCCGCGGCGGAGAGCGGAGACTCCTCCCCACTATTAGCACCGTCATGTTGAGCGTAGCGCAGCGAAGTCGAAACATCCCCCCACTGTTAGCACCGTCATGTCGATCCGCCGCGGCGGACCGAGACATCTCCCCACTCTATGAAAAATCCCCAATAGTCAGGAGATTCCTCCATTCGCTACGCTCAGTCGGAATGACGTTTTTTATTAAGATCGTCATGTTGAGCGTAGCGTAGCGAAGTCGAAACATCCCCCCACTGTTAGCATCATCTCATCCTCACCACCCTACTCATCGGCACTACAATCCCAACCAAACAATACATTTGAGCGAATAATAAGATGAACTCTCCGATGATCGGAAAACTGAATTCACTCATTTTTACAGTGATCAGTTGTATGCCTGAAAATAATACCCAAAGCATTCCCAAAAATGCAACAACCACCATTACACGATGCATCAACAGAGAGCATCCCTCCTGCCGGATCTTTGTTGTATTCCATAACTGATCACGAAGAGAAAAAGTGATGCTGAGAAATAGTACCTGAATCAACCAACAATACACAACACTTACCGTATTCCATTCAACCATACCTTGTAGCAAAGCTTCAGCAATAACCGGCATCAAGAGTTGGAGGATCCAATTCAATAAGCATAAACCCGCCAATTGAATAAAATAAAGTATGAAGTAGTAAGGTGTCATGCTTAACATAGGGTGTACACTATTTGATCATGAGTAAAAAATCTATAAACAACCCATTAATTTCAAGAGACAGAAAAAGACAACCCAGATCAGAAACCATTGCCATCTATGCAACCCTGATCTTTGTGGGCGACGATAAATGCGTTTTTTCATGTGCAATAATTTGCTATCAATAGGTTTAAAACTGTTTTCTAAACTCCGGCTGATACAAGTTGGCTCTCACGAAGTAAATTAGTATTCGGTAACCAAATAAAAAGCGAAGAAACCATACAAGTTAACTATCGCTGTGCATATAACTTTTTCTTGGGTATCACAAGTAAAGTGTATATGTAATTAGAGATTCATCCGGCACCCCTCGGCCTATCAACCTAACCCTACATGCAAAAAGAATTGCTGGAGCTGAATGATCTGTTGGCCATCATTCACAACAACCCGGAAGAGATTCAACTAGACAAATCAGCTGCAAAAAAAGCAGGTGCATTGCAACAACATTTCCTCATCAGCTTCCTGCAACAACAAACCCAAAAAGCAGTTAGCTGGCTTGTACTCATGTCTCAAAAAGCCTGCTCCATATGGCTAAATCATTTATACGAGCAAAGGAAAAACAGAAAGAAAAAAAACAACCTGCTCGATGAACTGGAAATACAATTGGCATCGTTTACCGATTTCATCTATCGTCAGTTTCCGGATCAGTTTGACCTCCATCAACCCATGCCCCACACCATTTGGGAACAAAGACAAAATATGCTGGAAGCATTATGGGAATCATTCATCACTCGATACAGAGAAGCCATAGATCCTTCGCTGATCACACTAATACGATCATGCTACAACAATATGACCACCGAGCAACAGCCACTCACCTACTATCAATATGAATTCTGGTTTACACTCTGGAAAATACTCCCCTCCGATATTACAGGTATACATACCGATTGCAATGAGGCATTGGTACATACATTGATTCGTTACAATCTCAACAGCAAAGAGATGATACATGCTATCCTGGAAAGACTATTACAAAAAATGGATACACACACTGATCCACTCCGGTTTTGGGCAGAACAATTTAGTCTGATCCATCGCATTCCCGATTTGCAAAAAGATGGACTTGAACACGATGAACTCAGCGCCAAAAAACAGTTACTACTGGCCATCAAAAAAGAAATATTGATCGCTCAAAAATTCAAACGATTGAATCATCCTATCCATGAAGAAGAATACACACCCATACAAACAGACCTTACTGCTGCACAGATAGCCTTGTTGATCCGCTTGAAAATTGAATGCGGTTTGTATCGTTCAGAGAACATCACAGAAACATTGAAGATCGTCAGTAAACACTATCTCACCCGACACAAAGAAATTCCCCGCGCCGAAGTTCTCCGCACCAAATACTATTCCCCCGACCCCGCCACCATCAAAATTCTCCGCGAGCGTCTGCTTCAGATGCTTACAGAGGTTTCGAGTAAGGCTTAGGGTGATAGGTACTAGGTGCTGGGTTCAAGGTTCTTACAGTACGCTAATACACGATAGCTACATTCCTCATTTCTCATTTCTTATTTCATGTTTCTTATTTCCGACTACCTAGCACCTAGTACCTATCACCCACCCCCCATCTAAGGATCCCCAGAGGATCCCCAGAGGATACCCAGGGGATACCGTACACATACCCTATACATACCCTAGTCTAATCCTTATCTCACTCAAAAAAGGCCCTAAAAATGAACTTTTTTGATACAAAGTACTGATTATCAGTATGGTTCACAGTGTTCACGTGAACACTGTGAACATCATGGCGATAGGTCTGAGGTACTTTTGATCCGGCAATGCGCAAAGCCCCTGAATGATTTCACTGCAGGGAAATCATTTCAGGAATACACATTTCATCATCCATTAAAAAATAAAAAAATGGCAAAGCAAGATGGCATATTACCCTTGAAAGGGAATATCGACAATATCAGTTTTTACAAAACAAAAGATGGCGGATACCAAGCCCGCAAAAAAGGAGGGGTAGAAAGGAATCGTCTGCTAAATGATCCGAATTTCAAAAGAACCAGAGAGCATATGGCTGAGTTTGGGAATGCTACCAAAGGTGCCAAGTTACTGCGTCAAGCATTGTTAAAAGCCGTGATCGGATCAACCGATAGTAAAGTATCGAACAGACTTTCTGCCTTGTTAGTATCCATTACCAGAAAAGACACCGACAATGCCAGAGGTGAACGAATTTTTTCACACGATGGACTCGTAACACTGAAAGGATTCAACTTCAACGAAGCATCCAAACTTGATACAGTAGTGTTGGCACAGATCAGTGCAGGGGTAGACAGAGCAACAGGTGTGTGTAATGTATCGATCCCGGCCTATGTTCCGGAAGAGCAGATCAAATTCAGTGCAGAAGCGACGCATTATCGTTTCAGAATAGTAGCGGCAACGATCAATTTTGAAACCGGTGAGTATGAGATGCAAACAGAGGTATCCCCCTACAAAGTATTGGGTCTCCTGGAAGAAACAGCCGTACAAAATCTGTCAGTAACACTCACGCCCAATTCACCAAACCCTATCGTATTAGCATTAACGGTAGAGTTTGTACAGGAAACGGAACAAGGAACCATGTACCCACTGAAAAACGGCTCCATGAATCCCTGTCGGATTGAAGCTGTGGATGTGGCGGCGTAGTGAGGATACTAGGTGTTAGGTAATAGGTGTTAGGTAATAGGTTCTAGGTTCTAGGTACTAGGTAATAGTAGTAAGCGAACACATGATATTGATTCATGTTGCTTATTCCCCCACCAAAACCCAGCACCCAATACCCAGTACCTAGTACCTAGCACCTAGCACCCTGCACCTATAACCCAAAACCCAAAACATGCATCTCACCATCCATCGCACATACCACGATGATGGCACGAATGGATTGTTGACGATAGGACCCCATAGTGAACCCATATGTTATACCATAGAATTGCCCTGGCGCAATAATGAGTTGAACAGATCATGTATACCAGAGGGCACATATGTATTGAAGAGAAGATACAGCACCAAATTTCGCTGGCACCTGCACGTTGCAGACGTACCCGGAAGGAGTTTCATACTCATTCATCCGGCGAACCATGCCCGTCGCGAATTAAAAGGATGTATCGCCCCCGTACTACTCCTCACCGGCCCCGGAACCGGCGAGCAAAGTATACAGGCATTCAATATGCTCATGCATAAACTATTGGAAGCCCTTCAAAGCAAAGCAACCATTCTGCTGACGGTAACAAGTGTGAAAACAAAATTGTAAACGAGGGGTGGGGTACTGGGTGCAAGATGCTAGGTACAAGGTATTAGGTATTAGGTGTAAGGTATTAGTAAGTAGAGAAATTTGTAAAGTATCAATTACAACCCCAACCCCAGTACCTTGTACCTAGCACCTAGTACCTAGTACCTACCCCAAAAACAACCACAATGAAAAAACTCATCCGACGCGCGCGCTCACAGCCGCCGCCATTTTTTAGAAAGATCAGAAATGTAGGATTGGTACTCACGACCATTGCAACGGCAGTAGCAACACTGCCCATTGCATTACCGGTCATAGCAGTCACCATCTCCGGCTACGCCGCCGCCGCAGGCGCCGCAGCCACCGCCATCAGCCAGCTCACACTATATGAAGAGCCGCTGGATTGGCAAGAAGAAGATTAATCACTCCCCCGCCCTTTTGGGGCGGGGTTGTTTTTGTGAATAGCGATACTTATTTAATGATCGTCATGTCGAGCTTGCCGAGACATCCCCCCACTGTTAGCACCGTCATCCCGACGTCAGGAGGGATCTCCCACCGCTTGGGTGCATGGTTTAGTTTTGGATTCGCTTTGTTTTGGTCTTAACTGTTAGAGGTGGGAGACCTCTCCTGACGTCGAGGTGACGTTCACCGTCATGTCGAGCTTGCCGAGACATCCCCTCACTGTTAGCACCATCTTGACTCCCCACTCTATGAAAACTTCCTAATAGTCAGGAGATTCCTCCACTCGCTGCGCTCGGTCGGAATGACGGTCCTTATTAAAAAGTCGTCATGTCGACCGATCCCGACCTCAGTCGGGAGAGCGGAGACACCCCCCCACTGTTAGCACCATCTTGACTCCCCACTCTATGAAAATTTCCATATAGTCAGGAGATGTTTCGACTTCTCCGCCGCGGCGGATTCGCTCAACATGACGCTACTTATGTAGATACGCAATACCTATACCCTAGCACCCAGCACCTAGTACCCAGCACCCACCCCCTACTTCAAACTATTCAACACCGTAACCCCCACCAAAGCAAAAGACATCAAAACACTCGTAATACTCAACACTTCATTTAATCCTAAACCGGTTTTAGTATAAGTAGCGGGAACAATGATTTCAGCTCCTGTTCTGATACGTGGATAGGATTTAATAAGACCAAAAAAATAATGATGCACTTTAGAAATACTACCATTGGCATAAACCACATACATACTTCGCTTGCGGGCTTTATCTGTGATACCACCTGCTTTATTGAGATAATAGTATAATGAGCGATTGGGCTCAAAGGCAATCTTAGTAGGCGAATACACTTCCCCACTAACAGCTACCAGCAGATCTTTTTTAGGAACATCTAATTCATCTCCTTCTTCTAAGAATAAATTATGATCACCGGCGGGGTTAGCCAAAATAGCAGGAATATCAACAGCAATTTTTACAAACGCTTCCTGAATACCGGAGAAAAAAGTTGGATCAGTTGTGTCAGCTAATTCTTTTTGTACAACTTTATCTTTTTCTTCCTGCTGCACCCTTGTAGATCGATTCACACGAATAAGTGCCACTGCTTCAGGATAAGCAGCGGGTGTAAATCCGCCCGCCCTTTGTAGCAGATCACTGATACGATCTTTCTTCGACTGAATAGCATACGAACCGGGAAATAACACTTCTCCTGATATTTTTACCGCTTGCTGTTTCGCATACGTAGGATTTTTTCTCACGGATACAAGATCATGTGGCTGTAATAAAAAAGTGCGTGACTGATCACTATCCAAATTCAATCGAATGATCTCCGCTACCTGATCACTACTACGCTGTGCAGTAGGTTGTATAATTCTGCGAGATATTTCTACACGATACGCAGTTGCGGCGTCTGTGAGTCCACCCGCTTCCAGCAACAGATCCTGAAGAGTATAATTACCGCGATACAGAAAAGCTCCGGGTTTACGCACTTCACCATCAATGGCAACTGTACGCTCCTCTGATAGATCACGCGAAGAGAGGATCCAAACAGAATCATTTTTTTGTAAGGTCAGCTCATTTGAAGAAGCACGTAATGCATCTGCTACATGGAATGAAAGAATATTTTTCGAGAGATCGGGATTCAGACGATAGATCCATCCTCGCTCCACATATGCATCCTCTCTTAAGCCTTCTGCTTTTTGAATCAGCTCACGCAAATGCATCCCTTCTTTCCATTCAAAATGTCCGGCACGATAAACGGCACCACCAATGGTAACCCTGTTTTCATATTTATCCAATACCGCACCAACCATGATACTATCTCCTTTTTGTGGGATATACTGATCAAATTCTGCCAGACTGATATCTTTTACTTTCTTCTCTCTGTTGGTGAACTGTGCAATTTTTAATGCTGCAGTGTATGCCTTCTCCGTAAAACCACCGGCATAGTGGATCAATGTAGCACCGGATTCATGATCTAACAGTTCATATAAACCCGGTCGTTTCACTTCACCGTGTACCGCTATTCTTTTTTGATACACCGGAATATGAATCACATCACCTTCTTTCAACAATACATTTTGACGGGTATCACCCTTCAACAGAAACTGATAGAGATCAGCCTTTAGAAAGACTTTATTATTTCTCACCAATTCAATGGAACGATAAGAGTTAATAGCATCCGGACCACCACACAAATACAAAGCATTAAAAAGCGTGGTCAGAGAAGACACCGTATAGTTGCCCGGTTTACTGGCACCAATAATGGTGATACGGATACTGCGAATATTTCCTAAAGTGATGGTGAAATGACTACTCCCATTAGCAATAGACCGATACACCGTTTTAACCAACCGATCTCTGATCATTTTTTTTGCCTCCTCAATGGAAAGTCCGACCACTGCCAGCATACCCACATTAGGAATATAGATAGTTCCTTCGGGTTGAACCGTTAATCGAAAAGAAGCTTCCTGAACACCGAAGATGGTGAGTAATAGTTCATCATCAGGCCCCAACTGATAATCTGCCGGAGTGGCGATACGAAGATTGGGTTCGAAAGAAAGAGAAGTCTGACCAAACAATTGCGCACCAAAAACCTGCGGAGAACTGGGCGTATTTTTGGGAGAAGAGAGATAGGTATCAGGAGTGGTTTCGCGTTTTTCGAATAAACGTTCAGAGTCGGTTTTAGTGGAAGACTGTTGGTTTTTTTCGAGATAGTTCAAACGCTCACGCAGTTTATTGACTTCTTCAGCTGGCATCCCCTTAGCCAATGCCATTTGTTCAGCTTGCGAAAAGGAAACGGATGATTGTTTGAGTTGTTGAAATAGTTTCAGGATATCGGTATCCGATATCAGATCTACTTTCATTTTGCTGAGGTCTCTTCCTTTCAGGATATCCTGAGCATATAAGTTACCGCAGATCAGAAGCAGTAGAAAAACACCGAAAAAAAGTCGGAAGGGGCGGGGTAAACAAGTGTGCATTTTCGAAAATTTTGCAATGAACCTGTCCAAAACAGGCAGCTACAATTTTCTCATATGTCCGAAAATGCAGGCTTTCCTATACGAAAAACCACCATCGCCAAAAGACGAATCGAAAGATGAAAATACACTAAAAATGATCAAAACAAAAGCACAACCCCCATTCTTGATCGTCACCTCGACGTCAGGAGAGGCCTCCCACCTCTAACAGATAAGAACAAAACATAGCGAATCCAAAACTGAACCATACACCCAAGCGGTGGGAGATGCCTCCTTGCGTCGGCATGACGCACACCGTCACCCCGACGAAGG